>Ga0334884_1000135_pt1 | contig 136269 bp, 103 predicted proteins | sample GraSluR1_MG_7_FD_207215 | JGI IMG/M metagenome (GOLD analysis project Ga0334884, IMG submission 207215) | Sludge microbial communities from methane-producing bioreactor in Wageningen University, Netherlands - Granular Sludge_12_05 R1 | ecosystem: Engineered > Bioreactor > Anaerobic >... | reverse complement strand
CCGCGCAGCGGCGTGGGGAGGGGGCCAGGGGGTGGGGTAAAATTCTCAATTTGTAAATTTTTAAAGAGTGATTCTTGCAAATGGTTTTATTTCCGGTTTATTTTCTTGATTTTCATTATCCTGCATTCCAGACACAGGATAAATCCTGTACTACATACTACGTTGAGTATTGATAATTGACAGGATGGTTTTTGCGCTATTACGAATAAACGCTATCCACCCGTCAAGACGGTTTAACCACTACTGTAACAACAGGTTGACCCCATAATTACGCTCGTTATTGGCTAATGTGACCTGCGTCATCACCGTGCGCAATTGCCCACTCACCCACGCTTCAGCATAGATGACGTAAGTGCCCGGGGCGATATTATAGAAATGATAGGTGCCGTCGTGAATAGAGCGCGTATGTAAGACATCGCCACCTTGTGTATAAGCCCATACGTCAGCACCGGGCAAAGATATGGGAATGTTGTTCTCACCACGCGTGGTAATCTTGCCCCCAACAGAGGCCGTGTCAGGCTCGTCCGGCGGAATCGGCCAAGATGTACACAGTTGCGCGCTGACTTCGTCCATGTAGAAGTATGTACCATTGATGTCACCATCGTTGAAGGCCTCCCACTGCAAACGCAGCGTTTGGCCCTGATACACACTCATATCAGGAATGGTGGTATGCAATTCTGCTGAGCGCGGGTACCACTGCCCCATCGCCATTCCACCGTTAATAATTTCCTGCGGGGCAACAATGGGCGTGCCATTGGTTTGACGCAACCCCACCCGCAACAAATCGTGCACATCCGGACTGTCGGGCAAACTGCACACGTTGCTACCCGACACCCCCGTCACTCGATAGTAACCAGAGATCGTCAACGTCGAGTGGCTAAAAATGCCCGTCGGGAACAGCACATCCTGGTAGAGATAGGGCTGAAATTCCGGACACGACTGCGATACACTACCATTGTAAACAGGAAACCGTATCGCAAAACTACCCTGGTAAAACTCTACCGCACTGCGTGTAGGCCCGCCACCGACACCACTGAAATCGCCAGGTTTCCAAACATTAAAGACATTCACCGGGTTGCCCTCAAAACCGGTCGCCCGTAGGAGCTCAGTACACTCTACCAGGCCGGGAGGGTAGAGCTCGTCCGGCGGCGGAGGTGTCACACTGGCACCGTCGGCGATAGCGCAGAGCTCAAACTCATCGTAGGTGGCCGGAGCCAGGGTGGTGCTAGTTCTGTAATCATGCCCACTGGTAGCGACACCGACGTAAACAGAGTCAGCCAATGCCATGGTACGCGGAGTGCCCTGCTGGGTCCAGGTTACACCATCGGGCGAACGGTACGCTGTAAAGGCGTTACCTTCGCGCTCCATCCGCAAGTAATAGGGCATCCCAAAGTTGTCCGTACGATTACTGCCGCTAGTACTGCCTTGCGCATCGCGCCAATACGCGCCAATCCCCCGGTTGAACGCAGACATATTAAAAACAGAGAAGTGTGGGCTTTCAGCCAGGAGCGACTCCCGCGCCATCAGGCCACCTCTCGCCCATTCATAGTTGGTCTGCACATCCAAAACCCGCACGGTCATGCGGAAATCGCCGCTCACGGGCTGCTGGTAGAAGTAATGGAACCCATCGCTGACGTTCCAGATATCACCCCAACCGGGGGTCACGCTCAACGTTCCACCGCCCGCAGAAGCCGTCCCGGCCGGCATATAGACATTCTCAAATGTCCACTGCGGGCCTAAGCCACCATCAAAATTATCCGAACGTCCCGCCAGCGGAGCGCAGCTCGCGCCGGGAGGGGAACACAACACAAAATCGTCATAGGTCGCCGGGCCGGTAATTCTACCGTTGCCGGTACCATCGAACCACAAGCCGCTCGTCACCAGACCCACCACCACACTCCCCGGCATATTGGAAATGGTTTGAGAGCGATGTTGTGTCCAGGTCGTACCATTGGTGGAATAGAAAGAGCGGAACGTGTTACCCTCGCGCGTGATACGCAAATAGATGGGCGAGGAAAGACTTGCCACACGGTTATTGCTCATGTTGCCGGCATGAACCGTGCGCCATTGCGTTTCTACGCCGCGTGTTCCGCTAGTATCCGAATGCTTGAAAACTGCAAATCGGATGCTATCGAAATCATTGGCCGCTTGCACCGAGATACCAGCACGCGCCAAATCATACGTCGTTTCAACGTTGTCCACGCGCACCGTAACTTGAAAATCCCCGCTGATGGGCGTCGGTTGATAGAGCTGGGTATACCCGCCGCGCGTGCCATTAGCATCGCGGTTGTAGTATTCACCCCGAATAGGATAGACTTTAAGCGTGCCGCTTTCGAGCGTGTAATAGCCCTGCGGTAACGTAGCACTGGTCCAACCGGCAGAAAAATCATCCGTGCGCCCCTTGAGCGGCACACACTCAGCCGCCTGCAAAATGACTGGCCCATAAACGTTGTTATCCTCACCCCCGGCTTCGCCTTCATCCACATAGTCACTCGTATCCACCTGCACCCAGAGCTGCTGCGGGTCTTCTGAATACAAAGTCACCGTAGTCGTCAACACATAGCTCCCCAACGGGCCGAGGTTGGGCGACCAATGCTTGGCAGAGCCCATCTGCCGCACCTGCGGCGGATTGGTTAAAGGCATGTACACATCCACATCGAAGGGGGCTGCATCTACCGGAACTGGCGATTGATTGCGCAACGTAATCACAACCGTAATCGGTTCACCAGGACGAATGAACTCTTCATCCAAGACAGTAACGCTCTCCACGACTAAGTCAGGTGGGATAGAAGCAATCTCAAGCGGCGCGGAGTAGGCGATTAGCGTACCTGGCGCATTGCAACCACCTGTACCAGTGTGCGACTCAATGCGGTAACGCCCGGCAACACCCAGCGGAACCTGTACTGGCACATCCTCCAAATTATTGGTACCGGAGTCCACATTGAGTGGGTACGCCAATGAAGCCGTGATCTGAGTCGCGGTGATAGTGCTAGGACACCACCACAAGGAGTGTGGATTTTGTCCCGGAGCATGATCCATTAACGATACTGCCACCCAGGTCAAAGGCTCGGGGCTGTGATTGGAAACGATCAAGTACGGGCCATTGGCTATGTATGTTTTAGCAGCTGTATCCGAAGGCTCATCGGTATCTTCCAGCCAATCGCCATTATAATCCAACCAAGCTACCAAATTGGCAGTCAGGGGCGCATTGGCATACAAGGTCGCCCGCGCGCGCCCATCGGCCCCGGTATTAACACTAAGCGTCTTTAACCCCACACCGGAAATGTGAAAACTACCCTCATTAGTGCGGAATGTGACCCGTACCCCCGCAACATTAGCGCCCAAATCATTGGTAACGTGCGCTACAAGCACATGCGCGCGCTCTTCGGGTAATACATTGGTCGCCGTTTTGGGTGTAAGACTGATGTTATAAACCGGAATAGGCGTGGGGGTTGAATTGGGTGGGTCAGTGGGAGGTGGATCGGTCGGGTCAACAGTACCAGGCGGCACCGGGGGCAGTCCCGGCGAGAATGTGGGCGGAATCATGTTCCCATGCCCGACCATGACACCCTCATTAGTCTTATCCGCAGAAGCACGCACCCGCACCATCGCATTGGGGAGCATCGTACCAAAAACCACTAACGGCACATTATGAGTCACCTCAACGCGCACGGGCATTCCCTGCACTCCGGGCCGATCCTCTTGTTCAGGAGACTCAAAAGATTGGAAGCCCCACACGCGCACGCCCAACATCCCCACTTCGTCGTAGTTATCACTGATACAAGCCAGCGTAGTGCAAACACGATCAACACGTAACCCACGGGTTTCCTCAATAGCACGCTGCTTAATCAGTTCAACACGGCGATCCCAATAATTCTCATCGCTTTCATTGGGTAAAATCTGGTAATCAACGGGACAGTACGGCCATGCTGCCAACTCGTCGTTCAAACACTCGCCCTGCAATGGAACATAGACAATCGCAAAACGAGCTGCTTCTTGCGCTGCATGGTTGACGGTGATATAGCCCTGAATCGCAAACGCTGTATCTACAATCGAGAAAATCACCAACAGCAAGAGCGGGAGAATCAGAGCAAATTCCACCATAGCCTGAGCACGTTTGTTGCGAGACATAACCGCCTCCTTTGCAAAACTAAACACTGGTAAGAATCAAACCATAAACAAACCCATTACATCGTTTTAGAACAGGTTTAAGTAACGCCAACTTGTCCTTCTATTTTACTAAATTTCTACCTTTATGTCAACGGTACAAAGGTACTTTTCGGGGCTTTTCCATAATCTGGGCATTCCAAACATTATTGCGAGCCACGTTTCCGTGGCGTCCGTTTGTCTCCGAACGGCGCAATCTCATTCTACGAAAATCTTTATCAGATACGGATGTTATGAATCAGACGGCGAGACTTTTCTTATCCGTGAAATCGCAATAGCGCAAAAATCACAGGGGATTGTCAGATCCCCGTCGGGGTTGGATTTGGCGATCCAACCTGAGCAATCTGTGATTTCCTGAAACCCTATAGAGATATTTTTACAGAATTGCATAAATACGTACCGAGAGCAACTTACCACCTATAGCAAAATGGCCTCACGAATCCGCAATGACCGAATGGAAGCCGCGCCCCAATACCTCGCGCGCATCGCTTACCACGACGAAGGCTTCCGGATCGGTCTCGGCGATGAGGCGCTTGAGCGGGGAAATTTGCACCCGCGAGACGACGACGAACAGAATGGGGCGCGGCGCGTGGGTAAAACCGCCCTCGGCGGGAAGCAGCGTCACGCCCCGCCCAATATGCTCCATGATAGCCTGGCGCACCAACTCGACGCGGGTGGGGATGACAAAAACCGTGCGCGCATAGCCGGAGCCTTCTTGCACCGCATCGAGCGTGCGCCCGGCGACAAAGACGACCAACAAGGCATAGAGTGCTGGCTCAAGCCCCACCGCCAGCGCTACCACAAGCAGTACAGATGCATTGACGGTGGTGTAAACCTGCCCGAACGGAATCCCGCGATGGCGATTAAGCAACTGCGAGATGATATCAGTGCCGCCAGCGGTGCCTTGCCCGCGAAAGATCAATGCTACACCCAGGCCGTTGACCGCGCCGCCGAAGAGAATGTAAATGAGCGGATCACCGCGCACAGGGGTCATCCACGGCGCGAGCCAGTCAATGGCGAGCGTCATCACGATAATAGTGTAAATCGTCCGCACGATGAAACGCCAACCGCCGCCCCAGCGATGGCCAGCCCAGAGTACCGGTAAGTTGAGCACCAGCGTTACCAATCCGATAGGCCAGCCCCACAGATAGTTCGCAAGCATCCCCAGGCCGGTAAAGCCGAGCGAAATGACCTGGTTAGGAACCAGAAACACATTGACGGCTACTGCCAACAAGAGCGCACCAAGCGCGAGGAAGGTGTAATCCTTGATAGTCTGCCATGTTCTGGCTGCCAGCAGGCGATTTTTTAATTTAGGCATCGTTTGATTCCTTATAAATTTGTGATGATTCAGAGCATACTATCTGTCATTGCGAGCCATCTGCAACGAAGCAATCTCAATCACGAACGGCACAATGGAGGATTAAAAAGTGCTAACGTCAGACGCTCTCCAAAATCGCCACAAAGTCCACATCCACATAGGGCACACCAGTCTCAATACGGCGTTGACGATCATCGGCCATAAACTTCCCCACCCACGAGGTTGTATCCGCCGGATCGTGATCCGAATACACTTGCGCGTAGATGTTGATTTCCAGCAGCTTCAAGAAATGCGAGAGCTGCGCCACCCAGAAGGCATCGAGCGACTGCTCTTCTACATAGCCGGCAAGGAACTGGCGCAAGAAGTGTACGGCGAACGCCTCCCGGTCTTGCCGGGGATAGACCACCAGCATGTCGAACAACGCCATGGCAATATCCATGACATACCAGCCCCGCGAGCAATCATCAAAATCGAATACGGTGATGCGGGTGGTTTCCGGCTCGACGAAGAAATTGGCAGCGTGAAAATCCGTGTGAATCATGCCGACATGCTCCGGCGGCGCAGGCAACGCGCGCAAGTAATCTCGCACCTGCGCCTGGCGCTGGGCAATGACGCTACCGGCCAGGTCTTCCGGCAACGGGTCATTGAAGCAATTGCCACTTTGATGCCATTCCGGGCGTTGCAGCGTGGCATCGTCCGGCGCATAGCCCTGGGCGATGGCGTGCATTTTGCCTGCCGTGCGTCCCCATGCCTTGAAGAGGGCATCGTTCCACTGCTCAAAAGGCAATTCTTCGGCCAGGATGCCGGGGGCTTTCTTGACCGCTGTGATGAGATACAGCCCTTCCTCCTGCTCGCACGTTTCGACGAGCCGTCCCGCTGTTGTAAGGATTGGCCCGGCAACCAGCGCGCCGTGCGCGTCGAGGTGATGCACCCAGGCGAAAATCGCGCGCATCGCCGCCACATCGAGATCGGCATCAGGCGGTGTGATGCGGAGGACGTATTCGCCGCCATCCCGCGTAAAGCCGTAAACATGGCTGAAATTCCCACCGTGCAAAGGGTGGAAGTGTTCAAGCGTTACACCATAGCATTGTGCTGCAAATTCCAGTAGTGCTGCGTTCATAAAAAGACTCCTTACAAAAATTAGCTGGCGTGCATACGCTGTCATTAAGTTAAAACCTGGCAGGTTTCGCACCAATTGGATTGAGTAATATTTTACCGGTGAATAACGACGTTTTGTAAGCTTAAGACCTTGAAACCTGCCAGGTCAATGCCTAAACTCAATAGCATTGAGGGCGGGTGGCCTGATTTGAAACTTGCGCCACCCGCCCAACGCTTATATAGTGCGGCTATCTCCAATCAACCCACACCGCGCGCTGCATTGAGCCAGGCGGAGCGACAAGTGCAGCGCGCGCGATCCCAAGAGCTAACCCCCTTCCGCTGGTGGCAAGACCTCGGTGCGGAGCAGATGCACTTCGACCTTGAAGCCCACAGTCGCCGGGCGCAGGGTAATGGTGGCGATTTCCTGCATGGTCACGGTCTCACCCTCCAGAATGGGGCGCACAAAGAACAACACTGTACGCTCCGGGTTAGCGTTGAAGGCGTCTTGCTCTTCCCAACCGGCGGCGGCCAATTCCTGGCGATAGAACTGCATCGCAGTAGCCTGATCGCTGCTGGTGACATAGCTGAGAAAACCGGGCATACGCAAGGTATCAGCCGCATCAGGCAGGAGCACAAAATCGGTCAGCACCGGGGCGCAACCTTCCGGCAAGAGCACTGCATCTTCGGGTAGTGCGGTAAGGTCAAACTGCCAGGTCTGTTCGCCGCTGCTGACCGCACTCAGGACGCCGAGCGGCACTTGCATGGTTAGCCGATAACGGACAAGGAAGCCGCCGTCTTGGGTCACCCACACGTCGCCCTGCGCCGTGGTGTCAGCCGCCCACCGAATCGCGCGCTGATCGAAAGTATAGTGATTAGTTTCAAACCCATTGAGCGTTTCTGAGCCTACCAGCTCCGCACCATAGACAGCAGGCAGTTCCTGCCACGGATTGCCAAAAGTGGACGGCTCAGTATCCTGCGAATCCACCAGCGAGCTGCAAGGTACGTCACTATCCGATTGCAAGAAATGCGTGCCGGCCACCTGCCCGGCCAGCAAGAAAATCGGCGCTTCATGGGTTGCGCTGATTTCAAGGCGCGTCACCTGCGCATCCGGCCCGGCATAAGCCAATGTCACATGTGTGGTGCGCTCGACCGGTTGCCCCGCCTGCTCACCATTGAACTGGACGAGTAGCTCGGCCTGGTAGCGGCTGAGAGACTCTAAATACGCGCCAGGTTGAGGTAAATTAAAGTCGCCTGGACCGCCAATTTCAACAGGAACAACAAGCTCCTCTGGCAACGGCTCAAGCGTGGTTGGGGCAACGGTAACATCGCCAGAAGCCTGCCCGCCCTTACAAGCTGGCAACATCAACAAAATCGCAATCCCCATCACAACGCGGAAAAGCAAATATTGACGATGCATGGCTTACCTCCGCGTCACCATGATGTAGCCTAAGCCATCGGGGACCTGGATCTCTTCCACGCCGCCCTGCAAGGGAAAGGTAAGCCCTACCATATCCATTTCATCCGGGTTGGCGGCGACATCGCCGATAGGCACCGATAGTGTTAACTCCCCCATACCGGCGGCGGCGCAGCGCCACACCATCCCGCCGGGAAACACTAACGGTTGTGTGAAACGCAAATTGACGTGTAAAAAGTTATACGGTTCGGCGTTGAGCATCCCTTCTACCTGAAAGGGCGCGCTGGACGTGATTTTATCCATCGAGCAGGTAAACGCACCGGGGACGAAAGCCCACATCAGAAACGCCAAATCAGAGCGGCCATTGCCAGCCAACACCCCAACGTCTTCAGCGGTGCGGTCAACGAAAAACTCCCCATCCCCCTTGAAGGCCATGTAAAACCCGCCGGTGTCAATCGCCTTGGATGACATCACCAGAAACGAAACATCATACTCGCAAGCCGGCAAAACGCTGATACGCTTCTCAACGCTGGCTGAGCCATCATCAATAACGGCAGTGATGACATCAGCGCCGTCACCGGCTGCGGTATAGGTGAAGCGCATGTACTGGCTCGGCCCGGTCATCAAGAACTCGCTAGGGCTGACCTGCCCGTGGAGAGCGCTGAGGCGCACATAACGCATCAGCGGCGCCAATTGCGGCGGCCCGGCAGGTGGCTCGACCGGGGTAATGGGCTGATTGGGGTCAACCGGCGACTCATAGTAATACGACCAGATGGTAAATGTGGTGGTATCGCCGGTGCAGAGCTGGCGCATCTGCGCGGGTAGGAATTTAAGATGGAAGCCATCTGCTTCTGTAGCCGTCGGCGCGGCAGGAACCCCGGCTTGAACGGGCTGTCTGGGTTGGACAAGCGCCCCCAGCAGCAATCCGCACAAGCATAACAGGCCCAAAGTGGCCTTTCTCAACAACAGCACCTTGTAACACATTGTAAACCCTCCTCATAGATTGAAATGTCACTGGCAAGAGGTGTGGATGTCCGCCTTACATCCAGTACCTATTCACAGGTGGAGCCAGCGTCCAAAGGAGGATTTTACACCCGATGCCTAAATTTGCATTGCGCTGCGCTAAATTCCGATGAGTTTCCATCTGGCTACGTTACCCCAGCAATGACGGGAATCTGTCAGCGGATTAAACAGATTTCTAAAGTCTGATCTATGTAACATCCAATGTCATTAAGTTTAGAGCAAAGACCTGGCAGGTTTTTGAAACCTGCCAGGTCTTAACTTAATGACATTGATGTAACACCCTTTCACTTTTCAGTTACCTTGCTGTATGTCTTAAAGTCAATGCGTCGAAATCATGGCTTTGCCGGTTTGAATAAACGCTATCTTGTGGTAAAATAGACATAATTCTTAAGGAGATTGTGAACCATGAAACCCACCACTGCCCGGCTCGCGTTTGCGTTGTTGGCCCTTACCAACAGGTATCCGCGCGCGGCGCAGTCACACTAGCCCACCCGATTTCAAACCCCTGCCGCGCAGCAGGGGTTTTTTGTTGGAATAATGTACTGCGTAACCGGAGTCAAAAATCTCCTTACGCATTACGCAGTACGCATTAGAATCTCAGGAGGCATACCATGACCGAACCCTATCGCCCGCAGGAAATCGAACCGAAATGGCAAAAGCAGTGGGACGCGGATCAACTCTACCGCTCGGTGATTGATCCCAGCAAGCCCAAGTTCTACGCGCTGACGATGCTCCCATACCCCAGCGGCGATTTGCACATCGGCCACTGGTACGCGATGACGCCCAGCGATGTCCGCGCGCGCTTCAAGCGGATGCAGGGCTACAACGTGCTCTTCCCGATGGGCTTCGACGCCTTCGGCCTACCCGCCGAGAACGCCGCCATCCAGCGCGGCATCCATCCGGGGACGTGGACGCTGAGCAATGTAGCGAATATGCGCCAGCAGATGCGCTCGATGGGGACGATGTTCGATTGGGAACACGAGGCAGTCTCATGTCTGCCCGGCTACTACCGGTGGACGGAGTGGTTCTTCCTCAAGTTCTACGAGATGGGGCTGGCGTATCGCAAGAAGTCGCCGGTGGATTATTGCCCCAGCTGCAAGACCACGCTGGCCCGCGAGCAGGTGGTGGGCGATGACCACATCTGCGAACGCTGCGGCTCGCCGGTCGCCAAGAAAGACCTGGAGCAGTGGTTCTTCCGCATCACGAAATACGCGGATGAGCTGCTGGATTTCTCCAAGATTGATTGGCCCGATAAAATCCGCCTGCTGCAAACCAACTGGATTGGGCGCAGCGAGGGCGCGGAAGTGACCTTCGCCATTGCGCCGGACGACCTGCCCGCCGACGCCTCGCCGGGCGAGGGTGATCTGGTGGTGTTCACCACGCGGCCCGATACGCTCTGGGGCGCGACGTTCATGGTGCTCGCACCGGAGCATCCGCTGGTGGAGCGCATCGTCAAGCCGGAGCACCGCGCGGAGGTGGTCGCCTACAAGCAGCAGGCCGCCCGCCAGAACGAGATCGAGCGGCTGGCAACCGATAAGGAAAAGACAGGCGTCTTCAGCGGGGCTTATGCGATCAATCCGGTGAACGGGGCGCGCATCCCGGTGTGGATTGCGGATTATGTGATGATGACCTACGGCACGGGCGCGATTATGGCCGTGCCCGCGCACGACGAGCGCGACTTCGCGTTTGCCACGAAGTTCGGCCTGCCCATCCCGGTCGTCATCGAGACGGCGGAATGGATTGCCGAGGGCCGCCCGTTCCCGCTGCCGCGTGCTTATCCCGGCACGGGCGTGATGATTAATTCCGCGCCCTTCGATGGGACGCCGGCCCCGCACCCGGCGGTGGAGCAAGTGACCGCCTGGCTCGCAGAGCAGGGGCGCGGCAAGGCTGCCATCAACTACAAGCTGCACGACTGGCTCATCAGCCGCCAGCGCTATTGGGGCTGCCCGATCCCGATGATTTACTGCGCCGCCTGCGGCATTGTCCCGGCGCGCTATGAAGACCTGCCCATCCTGCTGCCCGCCGATGCGGAAATCCCCAAGACCGGGGAGAACGCGCTGCTGTATCACGAGGGCTTCCTCAACACGCCCTGCCCGCAGTGTGGCGGCCCGGCGCGGCGCGAGACCGATACGATGGACACGTTCATGTGCTCCTCGTGGTATCAGTACGCCTACCTCAGCCCCTACTACCGCGAGGGCGAGCCGGTGACGGGCGCGGATACACCCTGGGATCCGGCGGAGCTGGCCTACTGGTCGCCGGTGGATACCTACACGGGCGGCGCGGAGCACGCGGTGATGCACCTGATGTACACGCGCTTCTTCACCAAAGCCCTGCGCGACGCCGGGCTGGTGGATTTCGATGAGCCGATGCTGCAATATCGCTACCAGGGCATCATCCTGGGCGAGCCGCGCGACGGCGACGGCGTGGAGGTGACGGGCGCGTGGGACGGCGCGGCGTTCAAGGCCGAGGCTATCACGGTGTTCCCGTTCGACCAACGCGAGAGCTGGCCCCCCGCCGGCAAGGACGCCACGCGCGTCTGCGGCGAAGTGATGTCCCGCGACGATGTAAGCCTGCAAGTGCAAGCCGGCGATGCGCTGGTGGTGGTGCGGGTGCCGGAAGACATGGCAATCGCCATCCCCGGCAAGGAAGGCGTGGGCGGGCTGGGCGACATCCTCTACCACCTGGAGGTGGAGAAGATGTCGAAGAGCAAGAAGAATGTGGTGGCCCCCGATGCGCTGGTGGCGCAATACGGCGCGGATACCGTGCGCGCGTATCTGATGTTCGGCTGGCGCTGGGATCAGGGCGGGCCGTGGGACAGCAAGGGCATCGAGGGCATCGTGCGCTGGGTCAACCGCGTGTGGGCCGTGGCGACCGATGCGCCGCGCCAGCCCGTCGCGCCGACGGCGGAGGCGGAGAAGACGCTGCGCCGCGCCATGCACGCCGCCATCAAGGCGGTGACGCAGGATATGGAGAGCTTCAGCTTCAACACGGCCATCGCCCGGCTGATGGAGTACACGAACGCGCTGAGCAAGGCGAAGGACGCCTTCTGGGGCGGGCCGGTGTGGGACGAGGCCATCCGCACGCTGCTGCTGCTGTTCGCGCCGATTATGCCGCATCTGGCGGAGGAACTGTGGGCGCTGCACGGCCAGCCCTATAGCATCCACCAACAGGCGTGGCCCACCTACGATGAGGCCATGCTGGTACTGGATGAGATCGAGATTCCGGTGCAGGTGAACGGCAAGGTGCGCGGCAAGGTCGTGGTGGCGGCGGATGCGGATGAGGCCACCATCAAGGCGGCGGCGCTGGCTGAGGAGAATGTGCTGCGGTACATCGAAGGCAAGCAGGTGGTGAAGGTGATTGTGGCCGGCGGGAAGCTGGTGAGTGTGGTTGTGAAGTGAAACGTACTGCGTAATGCGTACTGCGTAATCAGAGAAGAGACGTGGCGGGGAAACTCGCCACGTTTTGTTTTAACGCAAAGGCGCGAAGGCGCAAAGACGCAAGGAAAAGCCTTTGCGCCCTGGCGTCCTTGCGCCTTGGCGTTAAGAGTCTGCCGCGCCTTCGATCAGGCGGATGTCGGCATCGCTCAGGCCGTAGAGCTCATAGATGAGCGCGTCCAATTGCCCATCGGCGAGCGCGATCTGCCGCTGGAGCAGGGTGTGCTCGTGGGAGGCTTGCGCCGCCGCGATCTGGCGATGCGCCTGCAAGAGCGCCTCCACCAACGCCACGACCCGGTCGTGCAAGGCGACTTCGGTAGGGTTGGCGAAGTCTATCACGCGGATGGGGAGGTGACGAATAAAACGTGATTCGTAACTGAAATAACCACCCCGCATCGTAGTTGCAATTTGGCGAATAAACCATTCCAACAAGCGACTATTCAGCAACCCCAATACATATTCACGCGAATATTCTGGCAATACCAGTACCCCATAACCACCGGCTACACCGCCGGTAAAAAATATTTCTCCAGTTTCATCTAGCGAAAAAGATGAATTGGCTGCAAGATCTGGAGTAAAAATTTTAGGCAATGACATTACCTCTAATGCCTGAGTACGACCATAAGCATACCATTGTAAACCGCGCATTTTGCCATCTTCGCGATTTTCCAGATACGCCTTGTTATCAACCAGATAAGCCCAAGTAAGCGGGTATTGTGCTTTCAAAACCGCTTCAGGTATCAATCCCACCGAACCATTTTCTAGCTGAGTATAAGGAAACACTATCAAACGCGAGGTGCGCGTTAGCAAATAACGCTTGCTATCACCTCCTTTGATCAATGGGTGCAATAAATCCGGCTCAAACCAGTATTCCTGCTCTTTTTGTGGCGAGTACACTTTTACCCGTTCAGTGTAATGTTCTCGCTCTTCTACAATGTAAATTTTATCGGCACTGGTTTTGAGACCCTGAAAAATACGTCCTGTAACATTTTCTAACTTCACCGGCATCTGGCTCAACCGCTCGAACAGGCCCGCGCCCGCGCCGACGGTGAAGTTCCACTCAGCGGCCACGGCGCGCGCGGCGGGGAGCTGCGCGGCGGGCGCGGTGATCGGGTCGGCCCGCCACGCCAGCAAGTCGCTCACCTTCGTCACCGTGAACTCGTCGCGCCCGCCTTTATCGAGAAAGAGCAGGCAGGTGTACGTCGTGGCGTTGGCGAAAATTTGCTGATCGCCAAAATGCACAATCTGCGCCAGGCAGCGACCAGCGCCTAGCTGCCGACGTAGCGCTTCGCCATACTGCGCGTTGAAGAACTTGTGCGGCAGAATGAACCCCAAGCGCCCCTGTGCATTGAGCAACGCCAGCGCCTTTTCCACAAAGACCACATAAATATCATAGTTGCCCTTGCTGGCGGCGACAAACTGGCGTTTGTAGAACTCCACCTCGCGCGGTGCCCACTCTTTGAGCGTCTGGATGCGGATGTACGGCGGATTGCCGATGACGACATCGAAGCCCCCAGCGGCGAAGACTTCCGGGAAGGCGGTCTGCCAATCGAAGGCGTTGATGCGGTACTGCTCCTCTTCATCCAGGAAGGTCAACTGCCCGGTGTAGAATTCCGGCCCGATGAGCGAGTTGCCGCACTGGATGTTGTGGCTCAAGTCAGGCAGCGCGCGCTCGCGGAACAGGCGCAACTGCGTGCTCAACGTCTCCTCCGTCTCGCCCTCCAACGCCTTGAGCAGCAGCGAAAGCTTCGTCACCTCCACCGCCTGCGGGTCAATATCCACGCCGTAGAGATGTTCCAGCAGAATCCGCTTGCGCTCGGCGGTGGTGAGCCGCCACGCGCCGCCCGGCCCTGGCAACAAGCGCGGCGACTTGCCCTTCGCCCATTTCGCCGCGTCGGCGCTGTACGCAGCCAGGTAGCCATCCAACAAATACTGATAGGCCCCCAGCAAAAACGAGCCGGAGCCGCAGGCAGGGTCCACGATCCGCAGAGGCGCGCGTTGTAGAGGCACGCATTGTAGGGGCGCACGTTGTAGGGGCGCACGGCCGTGCGCCCCTACGGTTTGTTGGACGATATATTCCACGATGTACGTCGGCGTGTAATACACCCCACCGGCCTTCTTCACCTCCGGCTTCTCTTCCACCACCGCGCGATGGCCCGCCGTCAGGCGAATCACCTTGCCCAAAAACCGTTCATAGACCTGCCCCAAAATATCGGCGGGGATCACGGAGAACTCGTAGGGGCTTTCGGGGTAGTAGAGCGCGCGGAGCAACGGCTTGAGCGTCTTATCGTCGAGCGTGAGGCCCAGCGTCCACTCGTCAGGCGTATCAGTGCGGGCTTTTTCGGCGCGGAAGTGAAACAGGCCGGAGTTGTAGCGGTCATCGGCGCGGCGGAAGAGCTCGCCCAAGCGGGCGTAAGTGTCGCCGCCGTTGAGGAGCGCCAGGAGCTGCCCATAAGGCTCCAGCCCGCGATCCTCCGCAATCCGCAGGAAGATGAGCCGATCCAGCGTGAGCTGCACGGCGGCATTGAGCGCACGCGGGGTCAAGGTGGGGTTGCGCAGGGCCAGCGCGCGCGCCAGCGTCTCACGCCATTCCTCCATCGCCTGCAAAAAGACCGTATCCACCTCCGCCGTGCCACGCTTGCTGCGGCTATCCTCAGCGTAGCGGTCGAACGCGCCCTTGAGGATGGCATCGCGCGAGAACAGCCCCGCCAGCTCATCCCAGCGCGTCAGATAATCGTCGCAGGTGAGCCAAAGCACACGCGCCGTCGCCGCCGCATCGCTCACCGCCGGTTTGATGCGGCAATCGTAGACGGCGAACTCCTCGAAGTTGGTCAGGATGCTCAACGCCAGCTTGGCCGACCAGGCATAACGGCGCAGCTGATAAGCCGGCGCGGGGTCGTCGCGCAAACCAACCGCCGGCTTTTTCGCTTCGACAAAGAACTTGCGCGCCCCGCCGATGCGGAAGGTGTAATCGGGCGCTTTGGTCTGCCCGCCCACGCGGATGGATTCCTCCTGCACCACGTCGCGGTATTGCAGCGCGTAGGCCTGGCGGTTCTGCATATCCCAGCCGAGCGCGGCAAAGAGCGGCTCCAACAGCTCGCGCCGCGCCTGCTCCTCGTTATACTCCGCCGAGCGCAACGCCGCGCGATGTAGTTTGTAATAGGCGATCAGTTCAATGATTTCCGGGGGTGTGGGCATGGGCGATTCCTTTTAGTTGCTGGTTGCTGGTTGCTTGCTGCTTGCTGCTTGCTGCTTGTTGCTTGCTGCTTGCTGCTTGCTGCTTGCTGCTTGCTGCTTGCTGCTTGCTGCTTGCTGCTTGCTGCTTGCTGCTTGCTGCTTGCTGCTTGCTGCTTGCTGCTTGCTGCTTGCTGCTTGCTGCTTGCTGCTTGCCACATTGTAGCATGGCTTGGGGGCGGCGCAATCAGCGTGTTTTTTCATGCACAGAGGCTTGCGGTATCATGGTATAATGAGTTTGATTCATTCCAACTCAGGATACTGCTATGCAACCAAACACAGATTACGACATCATCATCGTTGGCTCAGGCCCGGCGGGGATTGCTACCTGGCTGCATCTGCTGGAACGCGACCCGGCGCTGGCGCAGCGCGCGCTAATGCTGGAGAAGGCCCGCCATCCACGGCCCAAGTTGTGCGCGGGCGGCCTGCTGCCGGATGGCGTACGGCGGCTGGAGCTGCTAGGGCTGGATGTCAACGAGATCCCCCACGTCAAAGCGCCGTGGAGCAATTTCACGTTCGAGGGGCGCGGGCTGCGGATGAACGCCAAAGGGCTGGATTACGCCTTCTATGTGATCCGCCGCCACGAGTTCGATGCCTGGCTGGTGGGGAAGGCCCGCGCGCGGGGCTTGCAGCTGGAAGAGGAGACGCCGGTACGCGCCGTGCGTCCCGATAGCGCGGGCGTGATCGTAGAGACGGAGCGCGGCACCTATCGCGCGCGGGCGGTGGTAGGGGCAGATGGCGCGAACAGCCTGGTGCGGCGGGTCGTGCAGCCAGCATCACGGCATAACGTGGCCCGGCTGCTGGAGGTGGTAGTCCATCCGCGCCCCGAGGCCGCACTCGCCGCGCCCTTCCCCCATCAGCCGGAAGAAGCGTACTTCGAGTTCGATTACCTGCCGGACGGCATCCAGGGCTATGTGTGGGACTTCCCCACGCAGGAGGGTGGCGTTCCCATGCGCTGTATGGGCGTGTACGATAGCCGCGTGCATCCCAAAGGCGCGAAGGGCGATCTGCCGCGCGTGCTGGCCGAGTATATGGGCCGTTACGGCTACGCGCCGGAAGATTACACGCTGCATGCCCACCCCATCCGCTGGTTCGATGCAGGCGCTACGTTCGCCGTGCCGGGGATCCTGCTGGTGGGCGATGCCGCCGGAGTGGATGCTGCGTTCGGTGAGGGGTTGAGTCCGGCGCTGGGCTATGGCGAGATCGCCGCCGGTGCGCTGGCGGACGCCTTCGCCAGCGGGGATTTCGGCTTTGGCGATTATCGCCAGCGGGTGTTGCGGCACGCGCTGGGCAAGGCGCTGCGTACCCGCACCTTCAGCGCGCGGATGATCTTTGGCCTGCGGCAGCCCTTCATACAACGACTGCTCTGGCAGCACTTGAACCGACTGCTCAACTGGTACATCGAAAATTTCATGATCAACTGGACCGAGCGGTAGAGGTAGAATCTATCCGAAAGTTACCCAGGTCTCGACAGGCTCGACCCCCGGCGAAATTTTCGGATAGGTGCCTAACCCCAAATATGGGGGTAAAGCCGGTGTACGTGCGAATTTTTCCCTAATGCCAAAAACTCTTTGTGCCTCTGTGGTGAATCACTTTTTAGCAAAATCGAGCAACACTTCCAAAAATCTGTCATTATCAGGAGCACTCAATAATGAAAAAAGTAAACGGTCAATATATCGTGTATGGGAACGCCCTCAGCACCCGGCATTCCAGCCAGACCGACGCCTGGCAGGAAAAGTTCGTCAAAATGTTCGATTACGACCCGAACGAGTCCTACACGCTCAGCATCCACGATAACCCCTACCTGGGCGATGTGTTCGGCCTCAAGGACATCCTGCGCAACGGCGATGGCGCGCCGGTGCAAAACGACGGCTCGCATGTGATCTGTAGCACCATCCGCATGGGCTTTGGACATTACCGCATCGCCATGGCGGGCGCTTCCTGCGCCAAAGCGATGGGCTTCACCCCGCTCTGGCTCGACCTGCTGGCGATCCCCGGCATCACCACCGAGGTCATCAACTGGTGCAACACCTGGTACAGCCGCTGGTCGCGCCTCTCGCAGCGCTACCCGCTCTTCAACCAGTTCGTGTGGGAGCCGGTCACAACCGGCGAGCCGACCTTGCCCATCTTGCAGGACTTCCTCAACGCCTGGATTGTGGGTTGGCCCTGGCGCTTCCTCAAAACCAATGTCAAAGACTACAAGATGAGCGAGCTCTTCCGCAACCTCTATGGCGCGCTGCCCTCCGAAATACCCACACTCACCTCGCACATGTGGAACTGCATGGGCGCGGTGGCCGGTGGCATGACCAATGTGGTGGATATGATGTTCGATAACTGGCCGATGGCCTTCCAGCTCACCGAAGGGGCCAAGCACGGCGTCCAATCGCCGTCCGGCTACTACGGCTTCCGCGTGATGCGCGGTTTCGATGAGACCAACAAGGTGATGCACCCCGTGCCGCCGGAGGCCCTGCACTACGTCGGGCATCATGTGGATCACGAACTGGTCGAGAACATCGAGGGTGACTGCGCCGCGCGCCTCCGCCGCATGAACGCGGGCGAGCCGCGCCGCTTCCTGGTGACGATGGGCGGCGCGGGCGCGCAGCGCGAGCTCTTCAAGGCCATCATCGAGCACTGCATCCCGCTGGTGAAGCAGGGCAAGGTGACGCTCTTCGTGAATCTGGGCGATCACAAGGACAACTGGACGTGGCTCGAAGGCGAGCTGGCGGACTACCAGGAGATGCTCACCACGCACTTCACTTGGGACGATACCCGCGCCTTCGCCGATGCCATTCGCGCGGGGAGCGCGCAGGGCGTCCACGTCTTCCTGCACGCCAACACCTTCCACGCGGTCTACGCCACCAACTACCTGATGCGTGTGATAGATGTGATGATCACCAAGCCCAGCGAACTGGCCTTCTACCCCGTGCCCAAAATCTTCAACGAGCGCGTGGGCGGTCACGAGATGTGGGGCGCGATTCGCGGCGCGGAACTGGGCGATGGCACGGTAGAAGTCCGCACCATCCCGCAGACGCTCCAGGCCATTGACCTGCTGGCGACCGAGACCGACCTGCTCCAGATGTACTGCGATTGCATCGTCAAGAACAAGCGCATCGGCATCTACGATGGCGGCTACAAGTGCGTGGAACTCGCCACCGGCAAGAAATTCGAGCGCAAAGCGGATGGGACGGTTATCGGGCTGGCGTAATAGCGTAGTCCGTAGTTGTGGCTGATGGTACAGGGGGACAGGCAGACTGTTCCCCTGTTTTTTGTTTGACAATCAGCGGCTATTCACATATAACTTGACATACAAGGGACGTGCCCACATCCGCCCTTAGCACAGAATCGTGATTTATCAATAGGTGAGTTTTCTTAGACGTTTCCACAAATCCATGCCGCCAACGATAAATGAAAACAACGTCCTGAGAGCGACCTTCAATTCGCGGTACGCCTGCTCGCTAACGGGTTTTGCAATTCGCCATTTGCTATTTTAAGGGGAGTCCCCCATGAACATCACACTCGAATTTTCCAGAGCACCCTTTGAAATGCGTCTGCTGCGCGGCGAGGAAGTCGTGCTGCGCGTGCAGGCCCCTTATGCTGTGGATGAGATTCGCCCGCAGGCTGACGCCACGCAATCCGTTACGTTTGTGGATACGGCGGCGACGCTGAGTATCATCACCTATACTGACCGCGTCGCACTGCGGTGGCAGGGCGCAGGTATCGTCAACACCGCGCCGCTGGATGCGCCCTGGTATGGGCAAGGGGAGCTCATCCACCAGCACTGGCCGCTCAACAAGGTGATGCTGGCCGAAGCGCCGCTGCTCACGGTGGATAACGGCCCGACCGGGCTGCTCTGCATCCAGACGCCCGCCTGGCTCATCGCTACGGGCGTCGCGTTGCTGGCGCGCTCGGAGGTGGCGGTGGGCCTCAATCAGCCGCCCGCCGATGCGCCGCGCTTCGCGTGGGACCTCGGCGGCGGGCAAGGCCCGGCAGACCAGCGCCCCATGCTCGATCCGGGCGGGCAGGGCGACGGGCTGTTCACCTTGCGCGGCGACGATCTGGCTTACGACCTGCTCCTCGGCGCTGACCTTCCCGGCGCGCAGGCCGCGCTCATCGCCGAACTGGGGCATCCCACCGCCACCCCGCCCCGTGAGCTGTTCGAACGCCCCATCTGGACGACCTGGGCACGCTACAAGGATCTGGTCAACCAGGACGTGGTGCTGGGCTTTGCCCGCGAGATTGTGGAGCAGGGTTTCCCCTACAGCGTGCTGGAGATTGACGACCGCTGGCAGGTCTATTACGGCGATCTGGACTTCGACCCGGCGCGATTCCCCGATCCGCGCGGCATGATCGAGACGTTGCACGGCATGGGCTTCCAGGTGACGGCCTGGGTCATCCCGTTCCTCGATCCGCGCTCGCAGGCGGCGACGGAGGGCGAGGCGCACGGTTATCTGGTGCGCCGGCCGGATGGCTCGCCGTATCCGGTGAAGTGGTGGCAGGGCGTGGGCTATCTGCTCGATGCGAGCCATCCGGCGGCGTTGGAGTGGTTCGGGGCGCGGCTACGCGCGCTGCAAACCGCCACCGGCCTGGATGGCTTCAAGTTCGATGCAGGCGAGGCGCTCTTCTTACCGGAGGATGGCGTCACCCACGCGCCGCTGGCCTCGCGCAATGCGTACACCCAGCGCTATGTGGAGTGGGTGGGGCATAACTTCAGCCTCACGGAGGTTCGCTCCGGCTGGCTCAATCAACGCGCGCCGATTTTCTTCCGACTGTGGGACGAGACGAGCCACTGGACTTACGCTAACGGCCTGCGCTCGATCATCCCTTCGGCGCTGGCGCTCTCAGTAACAGGCTACCCCTTCATCTTGCCGGACATGGTGGGCGGCAACGCCTACTTCAGCGCGCAGGAGGATGGCCCGCTACATTGGGTGTGGGAGCGCTTCATCCACCCGCAGCTGGCATCCGGCGCGGATGATGCGTGGGGGTCGGTCTTCGCGGCGACGGCGAAACTGCCGCGCTTCATCCGTTGCTCGCCGCAGTTCGGCTATCCCACCGCGGAGCTGCTGATCCGGTGGACGCAGGCTAACGCGCTGCTGCCCGCGATGCAGTTCAGCCTGGCCCCGTGGGAGTTCGGCGAGGAGTGTACCGCGATCTGCCGCCGCTACGCACTGCTACATCAAGATCTCGCGCCCCGCATCCTGCGCTGGGCTGAGGAGGCCGCGCGCACGGGCGCGTCCATCATCCGCCCCGTGTGGCAGCGCGCGCCCCACGACCCGCGCGCGTGGGCCTGCGACGATCAATTCCTGGTGGGGGACGAATTCCTCGTCGCGCCGGTGCTGTACGAGGCACAACCCGCCCGCGACATCTACTTCCCGGCAGGGACGTGGCGCGATTACTGGAACGGTCAAACCTTCACCGGCCCGGCGGTGGCGGAATGCTACCCTGCACCGTTGGACGTGTTGCCGTTGTTCGAGCGGATTGGGTGAAGTCTATAGACGGTCAATGTCATTAAAGGACTGTAAAAGTATAACTTCCAGTTTATGTCCGTGTTTTAATGGTGGAATTCAGGAACTTATAAATTTACAAACCCTTAGATTGCGGAGAACCTAATGGCAGAGAAAATTCAAGGTATTGGTATGGTTTTAATTTGGAGTCTACTTTTGTTTGTAGGTGGGTCTTGTGGTCAAATATCGTGTCATCTCTCTCAATCAGAGGATGTCTCAGTGTATGTCAAGGGAATTTGGCGATATTGGATAGGGATAAATGGTAATGAAAAAATTTATTTACGCCCAGCTTTTGTCCAGGGATTGGGTATACTATATTTCATTTGTGGTGTATGTGGCGTGTTGCTCTGGGGAATATCAGTAGTAAAACCGCTTACTATTTGGGTAACTCTTGGCGGGATGGGTGTGGGTGGCATTGCGCAGTCCCGCAAAACTAACCCTGTAGTATGCTCAAAACACGCATATTGACGGCTTTGACCGGGCGACTTTTGCGCGATTGCCGGCCAAGGCAATGCCGGAGGGCCACCGGGAGAGGCTTCGGCAGGCTCAGCCACCGGGCTTCTCCGGTGCCTGAGCCTGTCGAAGGCCTCTGCGCGCGTCAAAGGCAGTCCCGCAAAACTAACCCTGTAGTATGCTCAAAACACGCATATTGACGGCTTTGACCGGGCGACTTTTGCGCTATTGCCATTATTCACCGGTAAAATACCATCAAACCCAATTCGTGTGACGCCTATCAGGTCTTAACTTAATGACATAGGGTAGCAGGTAGATAGAGCAGGTAGATAGCGGGTGAAAGATTCTACAAATTATACAGCCAGATTGCTTTCTCGCTGATTCGCCGGAGGTATGCCATGAAAATTACCACGCGCTTGTTGATTGCGTTTCTGATGGTTTCGGTGGCACCATTAGGGCTGATTGGCTATGCCGCGCTCCAGGGGATGCAGAACTTGAGCGCGCTCGCCATCGCGGAAAGCAGCATGGCGCTGAACGAGTTGGGCGAGGACATCATCCGCCAGCGGACCGCGTGCAGGACTGTGAGATCGGCAGGCGATAGACAGAATCTACCGCCTACCTGCACGGGTCGTAGTTCTGCCCCAGAATGAGGCGCAAATGAACGGAAGTGCCGGGGACTTCGGCCCCCATCACATTGCCATCCCCGACGTTGAAGAGCCATTGCAATAGCGATAGATTGGTGCCCTTGCCCGTATTGTTGAGCGTTACAATGGTTGTGCGCTCGTAAATCTGTCCGTCGCCGCCGGTGATGTGCGGGATGAAGCCGTAGTGAAGCATTCGGTCAGCCGCCAGATGCTCCCAGCCAGGGCGGCCTGTGCCGTTCCAAATTTCCACATACACGGGCGATTGGTAGGCGCGGCTGGCGGCGGGCTTCGCAATCGTATCGGCAATCACCGGCTCGATCTCCTCCCAAACAGGCAAGAACACGCTGCCGCCCTGATAGGTCACAAACGAGTTGACCTGTTGGTAGCCGATGTTATAGCGCGATACGTCCGCCGCGTTCACCTGCATGGCCGTAATCGCCAGCTGCAAGATGTTCCCCACGTTGAGATCGGTTTGATAGAGGTCGCGGGTCTCCGTGAATAGCCCCGGCGCAACCTCGATCAGATTCATCTCCCGCCCACGCCGCCACATTGCCTCAAGCACCTGCTGCTGCCGGCGCTCGCGTGAGAAGACGCTGGTGGTCTTGCGCGAGCGCGAATACCACAGCGCCAGTTCCCCATCCATGTGCGTCACACCCGGCTCCAGCACCAGCCACGGATACTCGCCGTTTTCATCAGGATAAGGCCAGTAATCCTCCAGGTGGCAGTTGACCGGCACATCCACCCCACCCATCAGGTTGACCAGGCCAATCAAGCCGTTGAAATCCACCTTCACATAATAATCCGCCGTGATGCCCAGATTGTGAAGCAAGGTTTGATTGAGCAGACCAATGCCGCCGCCCTCGAAGCCAATCATCTCGCCGTAGGAATCCGCTGTATTGATGCGGGCCATTTTGTAGCCGGGGATGTAGACATAGAGATCACGCGGAATAGAAAGCAGCGCCACTGAGGGCACGTCCGGGTAGATGACCAGATATTGGATGGCGTCGGTGTTCCAGTAGCCCCAATCAGGGCGCTTGTCGCTACCCAACAAGGCGATGGTAATGGCATCAGCAGGAATATGGAAACGCGGCACAGCCGTGGGGAAGGCGACCGTTTCGGAAGGGTGTGGGGTCGCCGTGATCGCGAAGTTGACGGCGGTGGGCCGATGCGACGGCAACGGCGTAGGTGTGATGGTAGGCGTGGGCGTGCGTGTAGGAATTGGAGTGGAAGTTGGAGGACGTAACGTAGGAGAAGGCGAAGGCGTCAGCGTCCAGGTGGGGATGACCGTGCGCGTGGGATTGCGCCCCGGCGTTAGCGTAATCACGGCGACGGGCTGCGGAGTGTACGGCCCTAGCACTGCTTGCGCGGAGTGTACCAGCTGATAGGTCAATAGTGCGCCGGCGGCTAAAATCGCCAGGATGAGCAGAAGCAGCGTAAATGTTTGTGTTTTGGTCATGATTTTATTCTTGCTTTCTTTGGGTTCTTAGCGGCTTAGCGCGAAATTAGTAGCCAGCAAGTCCCTGGCATTACCCATTCTCTTGCGCAGCCTCTTGCCGCAGCCGCTCGAAGTGCGCGTGGATTTCCGCGGCCAACGCAGTGGAGATGCCCGGTACAGCATGCAGCTCTTTTTCCGTAGCGTATTGGATGGCGTGCAGTGACTCGAAGTGCTTGAGCAACGCCTTGCGCTTGACCGGGCCGATGCCGGGGATATCATCCAGCTGCGAGGCCAACCCGCGTTTAGCGCGACGCTGGCGGTGATAGGTGATGGCGAACCGGTGCGCCTCATCGCGGATGCGGCGCAGCAACAGAATGGCCGGTGCGGCGGGATCGAGCAGTACCGAACGGCTGTGTCCCGGCGTGAAGAGCTCCTCGTGACGCTTCGCCAGTCCCACCACCGGTACTTGTCCCTCCAAATCAAAGGCACGCAATACCTCGACAGCCACGCTCAGCTGACCCTTGCCGCCATCCACAATCAGCAAATCCGGTAGTTTGCTCCACCCCTGATTGCCGCGCGCGCCCATCAACTCCCCCGCATTCACCCGCCGCCACCGGTCGAAGCGGCGGGTGAGCACCTCGCGCATACTGGCAAAGTCGTCCTGGCCGACAACAGTCTTAATCAAAAAACGACGATAGTCGCTCTTCTTGGGCACGCCATGCTCGAAGACCACCATGCTGCCCACCACCTCGACGCCCTGCGTGGTAGAAATGTCATAGCACTCCATGCGAACGGGCGAGCGGGGCAGATCGAGCGCGGCCTGGATATCGGCCAATGCCTGCTCGTTGCGGTGTTTGTCCATCGCCCACTGCGCCTTGAGCAACCGCAGCGTCTCGATAGCATTGCTGGAGGCCAAATCGAGCATCTCGCGGCCCGGCCCTTGACGCGGCACGTTGAGGTAGACCACGTCGCCGCGCTTGGCGGTGAGCCATTGTTGCAACACAGCAGCCTCGGTGATTTGGGCGGGCAACAGAATCTCCGGCGGAATCTGGGCGGCATTGGCGTAGAATTGCTGCAAGAACGCGGTGAGGATGTCCTGCTCGTCGCTGTTACCGCTGCCTTCCATCACAAAATACTCGCGACCTAGCAGCTTGCCGTTGCGCACGAAGAATACCTCCACGCAAGCGTTGCCGTCGTCGCGGGCCAGGGCCAGCACATCCTGATTGGTCGCAGCGGTAGTGATGATGCGCTGGCGTTCGAGGACATGCTGAAGTGCCTGGTAGCGGTCGCGGAGCTGTGCGGCCCGCTCGAATTGCAACCCCTCAGCGGCCTCAGCCACCTGACGCTTGAGCTCCTCGAGCAGGCCCTCGGTCTCACCCTCCATAAAGCGGGCCAGTTGCGCCAGCATCGCGTGATAACCGTCTTTATCCACCACGCCGATACATGGCCCTAAGCACAGTTTGAGATCGTAATACAGACACGCGCGTGCATCCTTGCCCGTGATGTCCCGATCGCAGGAACGATAGGGGAACATCCGCCGCAAGAGATCGAGCGTCTCGCGCAGCGCGCCGGTGGAAGTGTACGGGCCATAGTATTGCCCGCCATCGCGCTCCATGCGGCGGGTGATGAGCACCTTCGGGAAATCCTCGTGCGTAATCTTGAGGTAAGGGTAACGCTTATCGTCCTTGAGACGGATGTTGTAGCGCGGGCGATGCTTCTGGATGAGATTGGCTTCGAGAATCAGCGCCTCAACCTCGGAATGGGTGAGAATCCACTCCAGGTCGGCAATCTCGGCGACGAGGTGGCGGGTTTTGCTGTCTTCCTGCGCCGAGGCGTGGAAGTAGGAGCGCACGCGGCTCGTCAGATCTACCGCCTTGCCCACATAAATCACCACACCCTTGCTGTTGCGCATCAGATACACGCCGGTAGCGCGCGGCAGGGCGGCAAGTTTTTGTTGTACTACTTCAGGCAGCTCGTGCATGGGCTTATTATACAGCAAACGCCCCAGGCGGCGAAGCCTGGGGCGCGGGTACGAATCCGATGAGCGCTTAGCCCGCCAGCAGCTGTGGTAATGTCCGGCTTAGCTCGTACATGATTTCGTCAAATATTTCACTAATTGTCGGCCCTAGCGTCATTATCCCGCCAACGCAGCAGCAGCAAAGCAACAGCACCGCCACCACTACGATGATGATAATCAAAGTCTTGTTGTTCTTCGGCTGACCGGTGGCCGGGTCATAGACCGGGACAGGTGCAGGGGCAGCGGCAGGGCTGTAAGGCTCCGGGTAAATGGGATCGGGCAGAGGGTCATATTGAGGCTGTTCCATGTGATTTCTCCTTCGCTTGATAGATTAATAGCGGAAAGCTTCTAGTGCAGCGCAACCAAAAGCACCAGTAAAGAATAAAACTGCTAGACAAATACCGGTAACTGCCAAGCCCACACCGAGCCAGCCCAGAATGATACCCCAGGTTGCCATACCATTCCCACCCATGCGGCCCATGCTGCGGTTGATTTCACTCTTGGCCGAATAGCCCAGAATCAGCCCAAGGATGCTGCCGATGGTGGGCAGAAGCGTCAGCCCCAAGATGCTGGCAATCAGGCTGAGGGTGGCATTGGTGCTATTCGGCATAGCCGGTGGGGGGTAGTAGGGCTGCGGCGGTTGCTGCTGTCCGTAATAGGGATCATAACCCATGATAAAAACTCCTTTCGTTAAAAAATCGTAACTACTCAAGCTCGAGATTTATCTGTCATTGCGAACCGCGTCTCCACGGTGAAGCAATCTCAACTACGAACGAGATTGCTTCGCCGCAGACGGCTCGCAATGACAAAGGCTCAGTAGTTACAAAAAAATCGCAATTCAACGCGCACGATGTTGCATTTTACGGTTGCGGCGATATTGGATAATCAACGCAATCAATACAACTAACAAAACACCCCAAATGACAATGAGATAGGGAAAAATAATGGCAATAAATGCCGTAACGACAGATAGCGTTTCTTCAATAGTACTCACGATAGGATTAGCCACCCCCCCAGTAGTAGCAGTGAGAACGGGGCGCGCACCAGACTTAACGACATGAACACCACCGGCAAGCAATACACCGCAGCCCATCGCCAGCAGGGGATGAACTTGAATCGAGGATTGTGTGGTAGCTGCAAAGAGAATCGCGCCCGCCGTAGGGCGCACCACGGTTTGGATAATATCGTTGATGGAATCCACTACCGGGATTTTATCAGCCAGGATGTCTACAGCTAACAGGACAACGATAATACCAATAATCCATCCGTTGGTCAAAGCCGACCAGGGTTCTTCGAGTTGAGCCAGCGAGGTAAAGCGCGCCAACACCGCCAACGTAAGTAGCGGAATGTAAGCGTTCAATCCTGCCGAGGTAGAAAGACCAAAAGCGGAAGCTAAATCCAGCAAAATGTTCATCGTATTTTCAACTCCTACTTTCAATTATAGGGAATTTGAGAAAATAGGCAACCTTGCGGAGAACATACGGATCATTTTTCCGAAAAGGCACAATGTTCAGATTGGCGATTAGTTCCCTTGTTTCCACACGATAACAAGCCCGGCCCTTTGCTGGTTGTTGTCCAAAGATGCACATCTGGCAAACATCTTTAGTGCACAACACAAAATAACTCAATTGACTTACCCGTAAAGTGGGCTATACTTCTTTGAGCTGCATGTGAAAATGTTTTCAATCTTATATAGGCGAATGTATGACGTCAGATAGTTTACTCGGCAAAACCCTCGGGTCTTACGAAATCCTGGAAAAGATCGGACAGGGTGGCATGGCGGAAGTCTACAAGGGCCTTCAGCCAGCACTCAAGCGCTACGTTGCCGTCAAAATTTTAGGCCGAGGATTGCAAGCGGATTCGCAACTCTCCCAACGTTTCCAGCGGGAAGCACAAACCATCGCGCAATTGCGCCATCCCAACATTATCAATGTGCTGGATTTTGGGACGTATGAGGGCGGGCATTATCTGGCGATGGAGTACATTGATGGTATTGACTTGCGTGTGGAGATGGATCGGCGCCACGCTGTGGGGGAGACCTTCACACCTGAAGAAATCCTGCACCTGCTGAGCCAGGTGGCCGATGCACTGGATTATGCCCACGAGCGCAATGTAATTCACCGCGATGTAAAACCCGGCAACATTTTGCTCAACCGTGAGGGCAATGCTATTCTTAGCGATTTTGGCCTGGCGATGCTTCGGAATCGTCTTAGCCAGGTGACATCCGGTAACACTTTTGGCACACCAGAGTATATCGCGCCGGAGCAGGCCATGGATTCTCGCGCTGCGGTTCCGCAATCCGATATCTACTCACTGGGTGGGGTGCTGTATGAGCTGGTAACAGGTCACCTACCCTTCGATGCTGAATCCCCGTTGAGTCTGGCACTCAAGCATGTAAGCGAAGAACCTACTCCACCACGTCAGTATGTACCGAATCTCCCGATGGCTGTGGAAGCCGTCATCTTGAAGGCTCTGGCGAAAGATCCCACCCAACGGTATACCAGCGCACGCGCAATGGTTGAAGCATTGCGCACAGCTTGGATGAACAGCGATACACCCACTCAAATCGTCGCGCCGCGTGGGTCGCGCTGGCCGAAGTCGGCGCCGATTGTACCGCCGCCCTCCATAAAGCAGGAACAACCCCACCATAAGCGCAGGCTAATGCTTCCCGGTGTGATTGCGCTGCTGGTGTTACTCGCGCTAGGCTGGGCACTCTTCACACCAGACGGCCCGCTTGCCGGATGGATTGTATCAGCTACACCTACAGCTACCCCTACGCTTACCGCCACGCCAACAGCTACAGCCACTACCCGGCCCACGGCTACCCCTACAGCTACCTCCACGGCTACAGCTACCCCCCAACCTACAGTCACACCCACTGCAACCCCGCTGAGTGCAGTGGTTTCGCCCACACTGACGCTACAACCGACACCTACGCCAGCAGCTACCCCCACACCTACACCAACTCCCACGCTGGCCCCCGGTGCAGCTCTATCCCGCACGGTGGATGGCATGACGATGCGTTTCGTCCCCGCCGGTACATTTTTTATGGGGGCAACAGACGAGGACTCGGATGCGGGGAGTGATGAACGCCCCCAACACACAGTTAATCTAGGCCCATTTTGGATGGACGAAACTGAAGTCACGACAGCTATGTACAAACAATGTGTGGAAGCCGGTGCGTGTACTGCACCGCTCACCCGCACAGCTTATGATAACCCCAGCCGCGCACAGCATCCTATCACCTACATCAGCTGGGATGAAGGGGTGGCCTATTGCGCCTGGATCGCAGAAGAGACTGGCTGGGACGCGCAATTGCCCACCGAAGCGCAATGGGAAAAAGCCGCCGGGTGGGATCCAATCGCGAGCAAGCAACGCCGTTATCCATGGGGCGACACACTGGAGACGAATCGCGCGCGGACGGGTTCAACAACCGCTCCAGTGGGCAGCTATCCCGCCGGGGCCAGCGCCTACGGCATCCTCGATCTGGCCGGGAATGCCTGGGAGTGGGTGCATGATTGGTACGATCAAAACTACTATGGAAGTAGCCCAGAAGACGATCCCCCTGGCCCTTCAAGTGGGCGCTATCGCGTGATGCGCGGCGGCGCGTATGACTCCGTCGCCAACTTCAGCCGCCAATTGCGCACTACCCACCGTGAAGTCGGCTTTCCCGAAGGGCGTCTCAACGACCGCGCTGCCAAAGGGCCAAACTTGGGCTTTCGTTGCGTCGTCAACGGTGAACGGCTGCCGTAACGCGGGGGGCGTGCATGGTAAGCCTGTTACGTCCAACCCCGGAGCAGTTAAGTACACTGGAACGCTCGCGCCAGGCTACCCGCCATGCCTTCGCAGAAGTAGATCAACAATCGCTCCTCCAACTCAGCCGCCTCACGTTACCCGAAATCGAAGAAATTCAAGAGGAAGTAGCGCGGGTGCTACCGGCGGGCAATCTGCCGGCTTTTCTCCTCAGCGGGCTACTCAAACTCAAGGGCCGCAAACTCACCCCCACACAAGTTAGCCAGGACCTCACCGCCCTGCTCAAGGGTGTGGAATTGCTCTCGCGTAGCCTTTATGGAATCTTCATCGCCACTCCCGCTACGGTGTTATACGCTTACCAAAAACTGTTGCAGTTGGCGGGCAAAGAGACCGATAGCGCCTTTCCTCAGGGCACCTGGCAGTTCTACTTGGAGTTTGGTCTGCGCGAAGATAGCGCGCGCCATGTCAACGAAACGGTAGGTTTTTACCGTGATTTGCACCTGCAAGGCAATCAGGCTGCCGCAGCTGCGGCCTGGATTTGTGCGGCGCAAACACTGCTATATGAGTATGATGAATTGTTAGCCGTGGATTGGCGCGAGCGCGTGATGCTCCATGCGCTTAGTGCAGCGGCACGCGCGTCCCAACCCCCTTTGGCTCCCCTGGTGCAGGTGGTACGTGATTGGAATCAATTGCGCCCATACCACCGCCCGGCACAGGGCGGTGACTATCTGCCCCACCGTAAAGCCATGTTTCAGCAATTCCTGCATGAGCGGCTCTCGGCTTTGCCCCAGGAGACACAAACGGAAATTCACCAACGCTTCCAGCAACGCCAAAGTGCCGAACTCCCCGCATACCTGGAACAGATGACGCTGCTGGCTACGCTGTCACCAGAGCGCTATCAAGAACACAAAGAACCGCTGGCCCCCTGGCGCGTGATGACCGGCTTTATTTGGCGTGGGCGCACCTACTTGCTCCCCACCTGCCGCCGCGACGCGCAAGGGAGTCCCTTATGCTTCCCCTATACGGAAACCCGCCCCCCCTTCCCGCTCTTTTCCGCACCCGAAGGCGGCCTATGTGACACGCACGGCCAAGTTTTGTGGATAGATCGCAGCGGGCGAGTATGGCAACCGCACGCTCCACAACCGCTCGGTTGCCTGCTGCCCCCGACTCCCGATGTCGTGCTAGGATGGGTACTGGCAATTTTCAACACCCCCGTCGCCGGCCCGCCCCCGGATTTGGATTTACTGCTCGCGGAAACACCGCGCGCGCAACAGGCCTCCTTGCGCGCCGCCTTACCTCCAGCCACACAGTCCGAGCTCGCCACCTTGCGGCGCGCGCCTATCCTTATCAACTGGGATCAACACGACGCGGCCTTACCGCTTGCCCTGCTCCGCCGTGACCATCGCGGCATCGGCGACCACGCGCTTACACTGTTCCGTACACCGCACAGCATGGTATTCGACCAATCGCACATCTTTTTTGATGGATTATGGGGTATGGCGATCTCAGAAATCCTCACCGACAACGCTCGCCATCTTTACCGGCAGCTGCGTAGCGCCACACCACGCCAACCTGTCACCGCGCCGCAGCCACTAGGGCTTTTATCCGGCGCGAAGCTGGAACCCGCCGCGACCCGTATTCCGCGTGAGGCGGCTGCCGAATCCGACACGCTCGATGGGGCAGCCTTGCAACAGTTACGCAAGTGGTTAGCACAACGCGGCGCGGTGCTGACCGTCAACGACTTATTGCTCTTGTACCGAGGCTTTCACGCCGCATATTACAAACCCTCACCCCGAGCGCAGGCAGCATTGGCCGATTTGCGCACACAACGTGGCAAAGAGCCTGATGTGCAAGCTGCCCTGCTCACTGTAGAAGCAACGCTGGCCAGAATGCAGGAAAACAACCCGGCATTGCTGATACCGATGGATGCCTCCAACGTCTCACCTAAAGAGCGGCTCTTCCCCACCACCTTTCGCAATCCACTGACCGAGATGCTCGCGCAGTACGATGCCACGCACGAAGCCTATCGCTCCTATCAAGAACAGTCCAACCCCATGAACTGGCAGACCTTCGATCAAGCGCGGCGCGCATTACTGGCCTATTTGGACGCCTTCGGTAAGTTGTTGGAGGCGTTAAAAGCCGTGACCATGCGTGGTGAAAGTTTCAATACGGCCACATTGCGCTTGCTGGCGCATCTCTCGCCCTCTACCCAGCATTGGCTTGACCAGATTCCCCAACACATCAGCGTCCTCAATGAAATTGTGAAGGGCAATGAGGTATTCTCCAACGTAGGCCGGGTAACCTGTGGCAGCACGCTCACACGCTTTGTGAGTGCTAAAGATGATGGTGTGACCAAAGAGCTGGTGTGGGGCTTCCTCACGGATGATACGGAACGCATGCGGGTAAGTTTACGGGATTTTCGCGCCCATGTCCCCCGGCTCATGGCATTAGGTGAAGAGTCGCTGGCCGATTTGCTAGCGCAAGACTATCTCGATGAGTATGTAACTGGATTCAACCGGTTTGTTGCAAGATTGGGAACACTGATAAGCGTGAAGCGTGAAACGTGAAATTTTCTCTAGGCACGTTACCAACACAGCTAGAAACTCTCATAAAAATCCCCCGGCTGTAATTCCGGGTAGTTCCCCTGAGCGGCAAGATGCCGCCGAACATCTACGCAAAGATGACATTTCCCTGTATACCCTTCAACCAGCGGGCGATAGCCGTGCTCGGCTTGCGCCAGTTCGTACAACCGATATGGCCCGGCTGTTACTAGTAACGCGATAAGTAAGGGGTAGCGTTCTGCCTGAAAATCGGCCAGCAGCACCGGTAACGCGCGCCAATCGCCCACACTCAACCCGCCACAGAAACCAGGGACGAAATTACCGTGCAGATCAAAGTGTGAGTGCTGTGCGTGCAGCAACGACCCGGCACACGCTTGTCCAACAAAGGCTGCTGCCGGGCGTTTCTCCGTGAGATGACCGAGACAATACCCGGCCCGCCCGCCGGGAATGATACCGAATTCATCCCACAACAATACGCGCGCTGTTTCCGAGCCATACAGCTCCGCGTAACGCGCTAGGGGGACAGGTTGTTCCGGGTCAAGGCTCATACGCCAGAGCAGCTCCACATAGCTGGCCTGGTAGACAATAGTCTGTGCCACGCCGAAGACCTGCTGCGCCGCGCGGATTGCGCGCAGCGTGTACGCCAGAGGGACACGCTCGGCGTGGAATGGGGAACAGCTGATCAGCACAGCACGTAGGCCCGCCGCGTGTAAAGCCGCGAAACGCTTCACTGTAATTGCATCATCCACACACCAACCGGCACCGGTCTCCAAGTAAGCCCTGATACCACGCTCCACCGCCAGCCGCGTCCCTTCTAGCAGCAGATCGTAATGCAAAAACGGCTCCCCACCCGTGAAGTGGATTTGTGGCAGGCGTGGATAGACGCAAAGCGCATCAAGCGCAGCGCACAACTGGGCCGGTGTCATTACCTCACGGCGGCGAGGGCCGCAGTTGTACAGACAATGCGCGCAGGCATTGGAGCACTGATAGCTAAGGATTATGCCTATATCATCAGGATGCAGCGTTACCATATCTACCTCACAAATCAATGTCATTAAGTTAGGGCATAGACCTGGCTGGTTTCAAGACCTTGAGTCTGCAAAACGTCGTTCTGCACCGGTAAAATGCTCCCCCGCCTCGCAAATAATTACAAACCCCGGTAAAAGTAACAGGTACACGTGGAATTATGAGATTGGGGCAGTATCCGTAACATTGTAACCACATCAAGTATGCTTCACCCAGCCAATTTGTCAATGTAGCAATGGCATTGGGTCAAGACCTGCAAGTTTCGCACAATCCTGATTTTGTAAAAGAATTTTGGCAGGCAGATCGAGCACGCTATGCACCCTGCCTGCCCCAAAAAAACCAGAGGGGGAATCTATTTGGTTTGGCGGAAATCTTACCACAGGAACGGTTTAAGTTGTCCCACAATGGCAGTCCATCGCTACAAATAAAATTTGTGAAAGCACGTATATGTCCACCACCGTAACTGGCATAAAATTTGCTATCTAGGTAAAATTCGGTTATAATCAGAAATAGAATGCAGTCGCTATTAGGATGGATACCGGCATGGTTTCAGGAATGGTTTCAGCTATACGCGGCACCGTTCCTGAAGCTAGAAGCGCGCAAACTGCTGATGACTCTGCTGCACGGAGTTCTGGACACATTACTCTTCATCGGGCTACCTGTAGCGATTAGTTTAGGTAGTCAGAGCGTCTGGAACGGGCGTTACAACTTCACGCCGGCCCAACAGCAACAGATCGAAGCATGGGCGGCGGTTTCGAGCGCGATCGCATATATTGAAGGTGTGCCGCCCGTGGTACCTTTAGTGCTTTGGTTCAAGGAATCTGGCCTGGTTGCTGAAAATCCGGCCAATTGCGAGGGTCTCATGGGGCTGTACACGGCGGTCAAAACCGGGCAACTGCCCTGTTTCCCGCCTGGCCCGGTTGATCCCTGGTCGATAGCGACGCAACTGCAACTAGGGGCACGCACGTTCAAGACCTACTGCCCCGAAGTTAACTTTAACACAACCGATCCGGCCCTGCTCAAACGTTGCTATCTCTACTACAACGCCGGGCCACGCGCCCGTAGCAACCCTGACCAATCGGCTTATGTGATGAACAATTACAGTCCAATGCACCAAAACATGGTACATCGGGACATTGAAGGCCGCACCTACGATCTGAAAATACTGGGGGCTTGGCCGGCACATCTGGCAATCCAGGCGCAGCTGACACAGCACAAATCGGTAGACCTACCGCCGTTCTTGTTAGCCCCCCTATTGTTAACTCAGGAGGGCCTGGATAAACTCTGGTTACAAAATACAGTTCTGCCGGACACGGAGATCACAAGCGGGGCGCGCTGCCGAACCGCTGTAGCGGATGAATGCTTTGGTCTACCACACCCAATGACTGATGCAACGCTATCGCCACAACTAAGCCCGCTGTTGATTACACCGGAAACCGGGCAAATCGTATGCGGCCTATTACCTGGCGTGGAGCTGCTGTCGCCGCAGTCGTCAGTCGTGTTAGCACCCCTGGCGGGAACACTTACCCGCTACACAGATGACCGGGGGCATCTGGCTGTACAGATTGAGAATGATGGATGGAACGTATGGTTGATTGGGTTACGCTCGTATGCAGTCCCACCGGGCAGTGTTGAGGCCGGCACGGCTATTGGGGCAGTCAGCGGACGGGGGGGACTGACACCCACATTACGTTATGTGGTTTACGATAAAATCGCGGCGGTATTTGTTGATCCGCTGAGTTTTTTGCCTGTGGACACATGTCCGGCACACATGATCGAATAAAATCCGGTTGAGGAGGAGGTTGCGATGGATCTGCTAGCGCTTTTACCTGTTTTTTTGTTAGGATTGGGACTCTTGTGGGCATTGTGGTTGATTTTCAAACGCAACATGCTGGATCAGAACCTGACAAAGCTGATTTCGTATTTCCTCGGCGTCATCATTACCTTTGCAGTCATTGGGTGGTTGATGGATATCTTCCTGCCGCGATGGACAGCACAGCGATTGCTCAATGCCCGCGCCTCCAGCGAAGTACAAGTGATCGAATCTGTAGGCCGTGAAATCTGGCGCGAGGCTATGGGAGATACGGCACAACCACAGCCCATCACCATCATTACGCAGCCCCCCACCCAGCCTACCGCGGTACCGGTAACGCCGGCCCCTACACAAAGTCCGGTTGCGCCGGAAACCAATACTGGCGGGACAACCATCACAGGGCAAGCCGCCGCACAACTACAACCGGGCGAGAACTACTACACCGTAGCTTCTGGGGATACACTCTACCGCATCAGCCAACGGTTCGGGGTCAACTGGCAGCTAATTCAACAGCGTAACAACTTACCGAACACAGATATTCGTATTGGTCAAATCCTGATCATTCCAGCCAAGTGAGCGACGAAAAATCTACCGCACCGCCTGCCCCGCAGGTACAGGGCCAGAGTACCGGCTTACAATTCTGGTACAACAACCTGTATGCGCAGCTGCGCAAGAGTATACTCCCTGAAATTTTTTACCTTGAGGGGGAAGAGGAGCAGCTGGTAATTCGCATGGCCCCATACCGCAAGCTAGTAGGCTGGAACCTGTTACGTATCGGGGGGGCATTACTGCTGGTAGTATTGATCTTGCTGGGGATTTCGAGCTCGCTGGGGTTCGATGCAGTCTTCAATGGTGTTTTGGGGATGCTGGCACTTGCATTGACCTATGCCGTCTTCTACGGGGCGCAGACCTTACTGCTTTATGAACAGTGGCAGTTCATTCTCACCAACAAGCGCATCATTCTCATTACCCCCGATCCTGATCAGCGCGGGTTTGCGGATGCAATTTACCTGAAGCAAGGCAAAATCCAGGTGCTCGATACCAACTGGTCGCACAGTCCCTTTTGGGGGTTCTTCCAGGCCACGACTGGCTCACGCGATGTAATGTTGAGCATGAGCGGCTATGAGTTTCAGGAGACCGGAGCCAGAGTCAAAGGTGGCTTACGCTTCCCAGACGTTACGCAAGACGATATCCGCGAGCTCAAACGCCTTATTTTCAGCTGAGAATCTGATATACAAACAACCGGGCGGACCTTTTTCCGCCCGGTTGTTTGTATATCAGCAGCTAACCGGTTGAAGCAAGCTGATACCCGAAAATTCACAAAGCGCTAGTTAAACCGGGCAAACCTGCGCCAGACTTAGGCAACAACAATCTGAAAGGATAGATCCTAGGGCCAGCCCAGCAGCAGCCCAACCGTAACCAGGGTTGTCAAGCCCCAGTACCAGTCGGCGCGCTGCATCCGCAGCCGCCGCTGGAAGGGTTGCGCCGGATTGTAACCGCGCGACTCGGCAGCGGCGGTGATCTCATCGCCACGCCGCAACCCATTGACCAGAATTGTCACCAGCAGCCCGCGCAGCGTATGCCAGGGACGGCGGCGCAAGCCGCCGCGCATGCGTAGCGCCGCAAATGTATTCCCGGCTGAAGCCGCTAACGAGGGCAACATATTGAGAGCCACCCCCAGCGCGAAACCCAAACCCTGTACCCCTAGCTGCTCGAACATCAACGCCAAATCCCCCAGACCTACCGCGCGCAAATAGCCATTGAGCGCCAATAGCACGGTCAACCCGCGCACGAGCGCCTGGATACCTATAGTCAATGGGGATAAATCGGACGTGTCTGCTGCGCCCCACAGGGCAGCACTGAGCAACAAAAGCGCCGCAACCGTCCAAATGCGCCACGAACGAAAGATTGCAAAGGCTTCTGGGCGCAGCCAAAGCATCAAGAGCACTGTCGCCATCAAGACGCCCATACCACGCCAGCCAGAGGCCAGCACCGCACCAATCATCAACGTCAGGGTGACGAGCGTATAACCCAACGGACCTGGGCCACGGCGCGAGTTACACAACATCTTTTGGACGCAAACGCTCATAGACGATTTTGCCCACGCTCCACGCCAATGCCCCCGCGACCGCACCCATTCCCATATAGAGCAAGGCCAACAGAATAGCTCCCAACACAACAGCTTCTGGGTTCAACCCCAGGATTTTCGCTCCGCGTTCCACTACAATCACGAACATTTCAACTGCTCCCTCGCCGAATAACAGCCCGGTGATGAAGAAGGAATGCAGCAACGTCCATAAGGTTGCCAGAGCATTAGCCAACATCCAACTACCCAGGCCCACCGGCAACAACGTCAGCACGCCTTCCGCGATGGCCCCTTCAATGAGAATGGAAATAAACACGCGCAACACGCTACTGCCACTGGGGCTGAGGAATTTCAATAAACCAGTCACGAGAGCAATCATCAAAATACTGCCGCGCTTGGGGACAAAGCGCCTTCCGATAAGCGCGATGCCAATGCCCAATGCGGCCATCAGCGTGCCAGTGAAAGGGACTTTGAGAGTGTGAAAGAGATCACCCAATGTCATCTCCATTGCGCCCCATAATGCACCAAACAAGCCGATGTATACCAGATCACGCACAGTCCAACGAGAGTTTGTTTGCATAGCACATATCCTCCTGATAAATTTCTCAAAACAGCCTATCTAATCACGTTATCAATGGCATTAAGTTAAGAACATTGGTTCCGGTTGCCGTCCCCGAATTGGGTCACGAATCCCGCATACGCAGGACAATCTACATGAATTCCCCTTGTTTTGCGAATATACGTGTGTTCGTGGACGGCCTGCAAATCTTAACTTAAGACCTGGCAGGTATCGCCAAAATTGAGTGCAGCAATATTTCACCGGTGCATAACGACATTTTGTAGGCGCAAGCTTGCCAGATCTAGGTCCGAAACTCAATGATATTTTGTCTACCGTACATTTTCCAAGCGCATTCAGTTTTAGCCACGAATTAGCATGAATTTTACGAATTTCCTATTGTTTTCGTGTTAATTCGAGTGAATTCGTGGCAAAAATCTACAAGTGTACGGTAGCAAAATGATACTATAACAACAAAAAAAACGACACCCTTAAAGGATGCCGTTTGCAATCCAGCCGCACAGGCGCAATCATACCCATGCCAACCGGCATCCCCTTTCCAAACACGGGAGGCACGTTCGTTTCCCAACGCACCCAGCGGCTTGCATCCATAGGCTATGTAGCCCTTAGGGAGACAAGCTCGGAGATTGCCAACCATCAAATGATTCAACTTGAGATCTACCCAAAAATCACGCGGCTACTGGTTTCGACAAGCGCAACCAGTGGCACAATTTCGGATAACTACTGGTAATACAAATGCCGGCTTACACAAACCTGCCAGGACGCCGGCGCAATAACGCGGGGATAAACCACAGCAACGCCAGAACCGGAAAACACGGTTGCGTGTTATCCGGCGAAGCGCCCTCCACGGGCAAGCGTGGTAAGCGGGTAGGCGTCGCCGGCGCTTCTGGCGTGCGATAACCGCCTAGCGGAGTTGGCCCAGGTGCAATAGGCGTCAACACATCCAGATGCGGCATGCGCGGCGTGGGCGTAGGCAGGCGAAAAGGCGTGGCCGTGGGCAGCAGCGTGGCCGTAGGTGTAACCGTCACAGAGGGCGTGGGCAACAGCGTCGCTGTAGGCGTAATGATCGGAGTAGGCGTGGACAGCTCTGGAGTAGGCGTAGGCAGCTCCGGGGTGGGCGTAGGCTCGACCGCCGCCCGGCGATAGATGGTTGCCAGCTGCGCCGTCAAATCGAGATAAGAGCGGCCATAGCCTGTCGCCGGCTCGATTTGTGTCCCTTCTACCCACTCGTTGAAGCTGGTAATCACAATCCAGTCTGGATCACTCTGATGCGCAGCCTCCCATGTGGTCCGATAATACCCGCCATCGGCACGCTCCCGCACGAAAGCATCGGTTCGCCCTGTAACCAGATCATTATAACCCGGCATGGTAGTGGCGACCCAGTAACGTGGCTGTCCGAGTTGGGTTTCCCAGCGGCGCACCTCATCACCCCAACGCTGCATGATTGGGCCGGGAGTCGCTGTCCACGCTACGCTGTAGAGGTACAGGCCATCGAAGACTTCCAAGTACTCCGAGCGAGTACCTTCAGCAATCCATAGCTGCGTGAAGTTAGGGTCTACCTGCTGGCGCAGGGCTGACCAAACGGCAACGGAGTATTGCTCCTGCCGCCAAAAGAAAACTACAGGGCGCTCATCCACTCGCAAGTAAGCGGGATGTTGAGCGTGCCGATCACGGATCACAGTCAAGGCCTCGACGATTTCTTGCGTATTGCGCAGAAAGGCGGTATCAGGGGCCAAATCCACCGACAGGGCGGCATGCAACCCTTGCTCCTGCGCCGCGTTCAGCAAAAGAGTGAAGTTCGGCTCAGTCTGATTATTCTCCACCGTTGGGCCATACCAGGCATGTATGAGTGCATCAATGCCTGCCTGCCGGGCTTCTTGAACGTGGCGTTGCACGGTCATCGGGTCTGCTGAAAGATAGGGCTGGGCCGGTTGCTCGGCCAGATTCAACGCCCAAGTGTTCCAATCAAACCAAGCGTAGTAAAAAGCCAAAATCAGCCGATCTTGTTGCGCCGCGATAGGAGGCGCGGCCATCGGCTGGCCGAGCAACAAGCAGGCAAGGAACATACTTAACAAAAACCGTTTGCACATATACGCCTCCACTCGCAGTATAGCCTAGAGACCCGGAATGACAAGTCACATCTAACGGGGGTGTTTCATTTCAGTTGAAAGTAGCCACGATTTCTAAATCGCGCGCTATGGAAAGCGCGCCTACTAACTCATTTGAAACACACCCAAATCAAACAATCAAACGCGCCCATCTGGACATTGCTCTCTGGATAGAGTATAATGCCAGTAAGTAGTTAGAATACCTGAATGCATCTCTACAATATGGAAGGAAAACATATCGGTTATGAACATGGTACTACAAAGCATCAATGAAGGCGTGATGACCTTCTTTTCGTTTTTGATTGCCCTGATTCCACTCGTGATTGTGCATGAGCTGGGACACTTATTGATGGCAAAGAAACTGGGCGTGTGGGCCAGGGAATTCGGCATCGGCTTTCCTCCGCGCATCATGCGCCTATTTCACTGGAACGAGACCGAATTCACGCTAAACTGGTTACCGCTAGGGGGCTTTGTGCGTCTCGAAGGTGAATCATTTTTCGATGAAGAGAACGCAGAGGCACAAGAGCAAAAGACCCCTGAAGAGCTGGCGGAAACAGCCGAGCGTAAACGCCGCAGCCTCTACGCCCAATCTCTGAGCACGCGCTTCTGGGTGTATGTGGCCGGACCGCTGATGAATTTAGCCCTGGCCTGGCTACTGGCCGTTCAGATCTTCGCCATCGGTGTCCCACTAGCACCCATCACTGTCGTCGCCGTGACGGCTGATAGTCCAGCGATGGTGAGCGGACTACAAGTAGGGGATCATATCCTGGCTGTCAACAACCGCCCGCTGAATGCATATTTTCCAGGCGAAGGCGTTGAGATGTTCATCGATTACGTCAACGCCCATCTGGAGCAACCGATAGAAATCGCTATAGAACGAGACGGGCAACCGTTCCAAATCATGTTGACCCCACAGCCGACTCCGCCGGAGGGCGAAGGCCCGTTGGGAGTGCAATTATCGCTCCATCTAGCCGTGAGTATTGCGGCTGTCGCGCCCGGCTCGCCAGCCGAACAGTCAGGGCTACAGGTGGGGGATCGGCTGCTTGCAGTTGACGGAATACACCTGTGGAATGGAAATGTGTTAATTGAATACACCCGTGAGCACACTGGTGAGACTATCATGCTCACCATAGAACGCGACGGTGAAAGGCAAGACGTTCCCCTGCTGGCCCGCGCCAACCCGCCCGCCGGCGAGGGAGCGCTGGGCATCCAGATGCTCCACCAGACCACCGACTACACCCGCTATCCATTGCCTCAAGCATTTATGAAAGGCACTTCCTACGGGCTGACGCTGCTCCTGAACACGTTGACGCTACCCATCTCTGTTATTCGGGGACTTATCCCGGCAGAAGTCGCCCGTCCAGTAGGCGTAGTAGGCATCAGTCAGATTGCTTACGAGACCATTCAGCAGAGTCTCGCTGCCGGGCAATGGTTTCCCTTCCTCAACGTCGTGCTTCTTATCAGTCTCAGCCTGGGCATCTTCAACCTGCTACCGATTCCGGCTCTGGATGGCGGGCGCATCCTTTTCATCCTTTTGGAAAAGGTGCGCGGGAAACCCATCCCGCCGGAAAAGGAAGAAAAAGTTCACATGATTGCGCTTATCAGCCTGTTGGTATTGTTTGTCGTCATCACCCTGCTCGATATTTTCTTCCCGGTTTTTTGATGGCATACTTAAGACTTAGCAGCTATCCAAAAACTCACAAAGGCTATGGTCGGGCCTGTCATAACCAGCGCTGGGTCTCGGCAGGCTCGACCCTGGCAGAATTTTCGGATAGAGGCTTGGTGACTGTCCAGGAACTATACGCCCGATGTTATCGCAGACCGACCAAAATAAAACTCTCGACTACAAACTGAATTGCTAAACTCAGAAACGAACGGATATCGTAAAGACGCACCTCGCAATGACAAACAAAATTTGAGCCTGTGTAGTTATCACAAAAGCAACTCTAACAATCTCCGGGTTCACTGGCGTAAAAATTTTGTAACACGAGAAGTATACCTATGACCAAAGAAAAGGATCTTACACAGATTTGGGAAGCCCTGGAGCAGAACCAGCGCTGTCCCATTGCCAAAGACTTACCGTTGCTCTCTGGGCTGTTAGATGAGGCCCAAGTCCGCCTACGTCGCGCGTGGCCTCTAGTCCCGACACAAGAACGCTTCAAACTACTCACCGCGTTGGCGGAACTGGCCGAAGCTGATTTTGAGATGGATTTCAGTTTCATCTTCCGCCTAGGACTGCACGATATTGAAGCCTCGGTGCGCGCCCATGCCATTGAGGGCCTCTGGGAAGACGAAGACCCCCGGCTGATCGCGCAGTTTATCCGCTTATTGGTGGATGACGAGGCTGAAACGGTGCGCGCCGCGGCAGCGCGGGCGTTAGGCCGGTTCGTGCTATTAGGCGAGCTGGGCAAACTGCTACCGCACCACTTCGAGCAAACGTGTGCCACCCTGCACCGGGTCTACCGTAACCCGCAGGAGAGCATCGCCGTGCGCCGTCGCGCGCTGGAATCCATTGCCTATACCAGCGGGGCAGAAATCGCCACCATGATTGAGGAAAGCTATCGCCACCGCGAAGAGGCTATGCGCATCAGCGCAGTCTTCGCTATGGGGCGCAACGCCGATAAGCGCTGGGGCAAGATTGTACTCCGGGAATTGGAGAACCCTACTCCCGCCATGCGCTACGAAGCTGCTCACGCTTGTGGTGAACTCGAGCTCAAGAACGCTGTGCGCCCGCTCATTGAAGCCGTTGAGGATGTGGATGCGGAGGTGCAGGCGGCTGCATTGTGGGCACTAGGACAAATCGGCGGCCCGCTGGCACGCCGCACACTGGAGCGTTATGCGCGATCTGATGATGAAGCGGTGCTTTCGGCTGCCAACGCCGCCCTCAACGAGCTTGATTTTTATCACGGCGACACGAGCAGCTTTTTCGGCCCGCCGGCAGCTTTCGAGGAAACGCTAGATGATGAAACTTGGGAGGAGGCCGCCGAAAACGCCGTAACACTGGATGAAAGCGATGCCGAGCTCACTGAGGATGACGAAATCGAAGATAATTACCTTGCGGAAGATGAGGACGGAGAGGAAGAGGACGACGATCCGTGGTACGCATAACGCGCAGCTGGCTACATAGAGGGCTATTGACGGCGGGGATATTACTGGTCATGCTGCGCCTGGCGCAACCCAGTACAACACAAAATAGCGTCGAAACTACACATGACTACACCTTCGGACAAACAGCGACCTTCGAGTGGCGCGCACCGAACGCCAGCGCAGCGGAAACGGCCCAGATTTACCTGCGTTATCACTACGCCGGCAAGACTACTACGACGGCCTATCGCCCAACGACGGTAGAGACAACCACTTTACAATATGTGCGTGACCTACACGCAACACCGCTCCCGCCGTTCGCCCCTATTACCTACTGGTGGGAGTACCATGATACAGCCAATAACACATACCAAACCCCGCTCACCACTTTCACCTATGAAGATAACCGGTTTGAATGGCAAACACTCCAAGACCGGCTAGTAACGGTACACTGGATCGCTGGAGAACGCGCACTCATGCTACCAGCGTTAGATGCAAGCCGCAAAGCGCTGGATGAGTTAAGCGTCGCGCTCCAAATCCAGCTCTCCGAACCGTTCGATTTGTATATCTACCCCTCTAGCGCCGATTTACAGTCGGCGCTACGTCTGGGAGGACATGAATGGGTAGGCGGTGAGGCACAACCGGAGCTGGGCGTAGCGCTGTTGGCAATCCCACCTTCCAGCACAGCCTTCTCCCAAATGCAACGTGATATTCCCCACGAGTTAGCGCATTTGACGCTCTACCGGTATACCGACGCTTATGGCTACGCCATGCTCCCCACCTGGCTCCTGGAAGGGTTCGCCTCACACTTCGAGCAACGCCCCGATCCACTGTATGCAGTCACGTTAGAACAAACCCGTACCCAAGGGCGGTTGCTGTCCTTACAAAGCCTGTGTGGAGCCTTCCCCCCAGAGCGCGAGGCAGCACTGCTGGCCTATGCCCAAAGTGCCAGCTTCGTGACCTATTTGCGGCAAACCTATGGCTGGTCAGGGATCCGCACGCTGCTCGCCGCCTATAGCGATGGGCAAGGCTGCGCCGAAGGAGTACAATCACTGGGACGGGACTTACCCACCGTGGAGCGGGCCTGGTGGGCCTGGCTGGAACAAGGGGGCAACACCGGAGATTCCCAACAACAGTGGGGAGTTATTGCGAGGCTTGTAGCACGCACCCTAGCGCCATGGCTTTTACTGCTGAGTATGTTACTGTTGCCCAGCTTCCTGGTCTACCTGCGTAACATTGGTAACGCTAAGTCTCTTCGATGATGGGCAAAGCAATGAAAAACGTACTGCCTTTGTTCAGCTGACTCTCGACCCATACCCGCCCGTTGTGACGCTCCACAATGGATTTCACCAAGGCCAGCCCCAGACCCGTACCGGAAATATCCCCCGTCTCGCGGCGTTTGACGCGGTAGAACTTCTCAAATAAACGCACCTGGTCTTCCGCTGCAATACCAATGCCGTTATCAGCAATGGCAACCACGGTCTCCCCTTCCGCATCATTAATCGAAAGCCCTACGCGCACGTCCCCCCCTACCCGAGTATATTTAATCGCGTTATCCACCAAATTACCAATAGCCTGGCGTAACAAAGTCCGGTCACCGATAACCATGGGCGCGCCCTCAGAAGGCTCCAAGCGCAAGCCGATACCCTTTGCCGTGGCACGGGCACGCATCGAATCCACCGCTTCCACCAGAATCAGACCGATATGGCACGATTCGTGGCGAATCCCTACACCAGCCTCGATCCGCCGCAAGTTCAACAAATCATTAATGAGCGCGCTCATCTGTTCGATGCCCTGCAAGATGTGATTGAGATATTCGTGTTGCTTCTCGTTGAGTTCGCCCACCATCATCAGCATAGTGGCATACCCACGGATGAAGGTCAATGGTGCGCGCAGGTCATGTGACACGGTAGCAACGAAATCTGACTTCATCTCATCGAGTTCTTTGAAGTGTGTGATGTCACGCATGACTGCCACACGCCCGATGACATCGCGTCCCATAAAAATCGGGGCAACGCTGGCATAAAACGTGCGCCCATCCGCAAAGGGGATTTCCACTGAGACCGGGGTGCCGGTTTCCTCTTCAGTAGAGCGACTGAGTGCGCCCTGTAGCGCCTCTGGTAGTTCCAAATCCGTAAGCAGTCGTCCATAGGCCATGTCTGTGAGCTGTAACAAGGCCTGTGCTGCGGGATTGGAGAGCAACAGACGTGCCTCTTGATCCGTGACCAGGATGGCATCTGTCGTGCTGGAGAGAATAGCTGCGAGACGTTGGCGACCACCCTCTGCGGCATCAAAAAGCCGGGCATTTTCCACCAGCACAGCGGCCTGGCTAGCAAGTGTAGTGAGGAAGTTGACCCTTGCCTCGTCAAAAGCTTCCGGTTGTACGGCCCCCACCCACAAGATTGCGGCTACACGATTTTGGGTGCGCACCGGGAAGGCCGCTACGCTACGCAGTGGCCCGGCGTGAGGCCCGCCCCCACGCCCCTCATCCAGATTTTGGTTTAGCAATGGTTCACGACGGCGGGAAAGAGCCACTGCAAATGCCCGATCCAAACCGGGAAAGGCTTGATCGGTACGCCCTACAGCAAAGGATTGCTGAGGCCGATCGCCACTACCCAAAAGAAAGAACCGTGCGACTGCCGCGCCGGTTTCTTCCAGCGCGCCATTGAGAATCAGCGGAACACCCTCATCCAGAGCCAGGGTTGCCGAGACACTTTGCGAAACTTGTAACAGCAACGAAAGGTCATTAAGACGATCCCGCAAACGCAGCCGCATCTGCTCGAAAGCGCCGCCTAACTGCGCCACCTCGTCTTCGCCACTGATGTGAACCGGTATCCCTAAGTTACCCTGCGCGATCTGATGCGCGGCATCGGCTACGGTATGCAAGGGGCGGGTAATACGGGCCGCGAGCAAGGGAATCACCAGCAACAAAGTAATCCCCATCACCAATTGCACCACCAGCAGCGGACTGGAAATGGCAGTGGCTGTTTCCAAGACGGTCGAGAAAGGAAGCCGCAATACTACGCGGAAATGCGTGCCGTCCACAGGCCGCTCAAAGGTCAGAACCCGGTGACCTTCTGGTGAAACATCCTCATAGGCCAGGCCTTCGCCGATTGGATAAGAAAGCGATTCTGTGTTGGGCCGCCAGATTTGCAAAACCTGTGTTGGATCAGTATGCAGCACCGTCATCCCCCGGGCATCGAGAACAAACCCAACCCCTTCCCCGCGCGTAGCTTGTAAAGATTGCAATGCGCGCCTCATATTGGGATTTACATCGAGCTGCACCCGGCCGAGTAGCACCCCCCAAACCTCACCTCCGGAGGACACTGCTACCGGGTCTTCAAAAATCGGATGGCTCATGGTCAGTCGCAGTTCCCCCGAAGGCATCTGAGTCAGGTATGACATTTGAGAAAACCCAAATTGAAGCGCATTGACTACCAAATTCGCTTCATCGGGAGTGAGCTGTGTATCAGTTAACGAATCTGGCACATAAGCAATTACACGCCCATCAGAATCAACCAACAACAGCTCATGGAAGAAGGGAACGACTAACCGACTGCGTTCCAACGCCCATTGTTGTGAATCCGGCCAGCGTAAAGTTTGATCTCCGGCAAAGTTCTCCAAAAGGTTAAAGCCAGTGTAACTAAAGTATTTGATGCCATCTTCAGCATTGGCAGCGCTACGGCTCATTTCCGCAAGGGCCTGGTCACGAGCCAGGGTAATGGCGCGCGATGTAACTGCGAGGACTGAAAGAATGATACTCAGTAGCACTAGCGGAATAACGATGATTGTAAAACGCGCGCGCAATGAACGACTGTAAGCCGGTGTTACCAAATGACTGTGCGACAAGCGTAGACGTGAGTGCAAAAAGGAGAGCTGTTGCATCGCGCCAATCCCGATTCCACAGAACAACCACAACGGTACTTCTGTACGCAAGAGCGTAAGAGCATAATCGGCCACTAGCAAACCACCGAGCGGCACAGCGTTGATCAGCCGGTTAAGACTAAGCAATAAAGAGGCAAATAATGCCGCGAGCGGCAAGGCCACCAGCGGTTTACGGAATAAGGCAAAGAATGTTCCCCGGTACGATTGCCGTAGCAACATCCCGGAAAGCGCCCCCCAGACCGCCAGCGCAAAGACATCGTTAAAAACCATCGGGAAATACCAGGCGCGCAACAAGCCAGCGACAAAACCTACCAACAATCCCGGCCCTGCGCCCAGCCAAGTTCCAATCACAGTCAACAACAGTAAAACACCCAGGGAAATAGCAAAGGAAGAAGAAAGCATCGCCTCCGGTGATCCCGGCATGCTACTTATGGGAAGGGTATAAATTACCGCAAAACTCTGAAGTGGATACACTAAGAGAAGGCCTAACAAAGTGAAGAGGCTCACACGCTTGTTGAACTCTGCACGATATTGCCACAATAGCGCAACAAACAAAAAACTATAGACCAGTGACAGCAAAATACTGGCGGGATTTTGTACCCACTCCAGAGAGAAGCCTATTTGTAAGCGCCACCAATCAAGACGTATACCCATATAGTCAACCTTTTACCGTAACTACCGCGCCTACTCCTAATGATACTCAAACGGTAAGAAAGTGCAAGTAGCAGTACAAACCATCCGATTCTTGACAATTCCCGCAAAGTTGTATATTATAGAAATGCGCGCGAGATACGCACACCTCCGACCCGTGTTCACCCCCCTGGGGAGGCATGGGCAAAGGGTGTAGAGAGCAATTTCTACGCCTGCCGTTTTGCAAAGGAGGTCAGCCGTTGATACAGTATCAACGGCTGACCTCCTTTTTCTTGTCACAGCTTCATGGCCCGACCAGCCTGCGGGGGCCTGTATCCTCACCGAACATCGCTGGCGTGTTCGAGTTCAAACACCAGGAGGTAAGTGTATGTGGCTGTTACGAATCAACATGACTGAGCGTTCGTATAAACTGGAAGAAGTCCCGGAGCAATACAAGGGACTCGGTGGTCGAGGCTTGACCTCAAGCATCATCTGTGACGAGGTTGACCCGCAAGCCCACGCGCTAGGGCCGAACAACAAGCTGGTCTTCGCGCCCGGCATCGTTACCGGCACCGCCGCGCCCACCTCGGCGCGCGTCTCAGTAGGCGGTAAGTCACCCCTCACTGGCGGGATCAAAGAGGCCAATTCAGGGGCCGGTTGGGCACCTGCCGTTGCCAAGATGGGCATCAAAGGTATTGTGGTCGAAGGTCAGCCCGCCGAGACCGACAAGTATTGGATGGTACATCTCACTTGGGATGGCGCCCAGCCCAAAGTGGAGTTCCTGCCCGCCGATGCGTATGTAGGCCGCGATCTCTATGAGGTATTCCCAGAGGTCTATGCGCAGTTCGGCGCAAAGGTACAGGTCGCAGGCATTGGCGTAGCGGGCGAGTTCAAGTACCCCAACTCCGGCGTGGTGTTCAATGATATGAAGAACCAGCCCACCCGCTATTCAGGTCGCGGCGGCCTGGGCGCGGTGATGGGTAGCAAGGGCCTCAAGTTCATCGTGGTGGATGCGGCTGGCGCGCCGGGCGTTGAAGTTGCCAACCCCGAGTTGTTCAAAGAAGGCGCGAAGAAGATGCGCGAGGCGCTCATGGAGCACGCCATCACCAAGCCGCAGGGTGGACTGAACACCTACGGCACCGCTATCCTGATCAACATCCTCAACGAGGCCGGCGGCTTGCCCACCAACAACTTCCGTGAGGGACGCTTCGCGGGCGCGGCCAAGATCGCCGGCGAGGCCATTTTCGAGACGAACAAGAAGCACTTGGGCAAAGAACTCTACAATCACGCCTGTAGCCCCGGCTGTATCATCCAATGCTCCAATACGCTCTACGATAAGGATGGCAAGGAGCTGGTCTCCTGCATCGAATATGAATCCGACTGGGCCTTCGGCGCCAACTGTGGCATTGATGATTTGGAAGGCATCGCTGAGCTGATCAAGCTGTGCAACGCTTACGGCCTTGACACTATCGAGACAGGCGTAACCGTAGGCGTGGCGATGGATTCGGGCGTGATTCCCTTTGGGGATCTTGAAGGCGCGATCAAACTGCTGCACAAGATGGGCAAAGGCACGGCGCAGGGCCGCATTCTGGGCGGCGGCGCGGCGATGGTCGCCAAGCTGTACGGCAACCCGCGCTCGCCAACCGTCAAGGGACAGGCCATGCCCGCCTATGAGCCGCGCGCGGTCAAGGGTATCGGCGTCACCTACGCCACCACCACGATGGGTGCGGATCACACCGCCGGGTACACTATCGCGCCGGAGATTCTCAGCGTAGGCGGCGCATCCAATCCATTGGCTTCCGAAGAAGGGAAGGCCGCACTCAGCCGCGCCTTCCAGGATACCACCATGCTGATTGACTCCAGCGGGCACTGCCTCTTCATCGCCTTCGCCATCCTTGACATTCCCACGGGTTTCCAGGGGATGATTGACGAAATCAATGCGGTGTTGGGCACGAACATGACCGGCGATGAAGCCGTGGCGATGGGCGGGCAATTGCTCAAGCGCGAGCGCGCGTTCAATGCTGCGGCCGGCTTCACCAATGCGGATGATCGCCTGCCGGAGTTTATGAAATACGAAGCGCTCCCCCCGCACAACGTCGTCAATGATTTACCGGACGCCGTCTTCGATGCGGTTCATGCCAAGTAAACTTCCCGTTACACCAGAGCAGGGGACAAGTGTCCCCTGCTCATGGTTGGGGGTATAATGCAAGTTATCGTCAAACTGTTTGCGATGCTGCGCCGCTTCACGCCAGCAAACGTAACACCCGGCGAACCGTTCACGCTCATGCTGCCGGAAGGCGCAACCCTGGCGGATGTGCTGGCGCAGTTGGGCATACCGGAAGATGAAGCGAAAGTGATGTTCGTTAATGGCCGCGCGCACGCCTTGGATTATGCGCTGCAAGACGCAGATGATACGGGAATTTTCCCCCCAGTAGGAGGTGGTTGATGCCGAATATGCAAGTGGATGTATGGCTGTATGGGCCATTGGCGCGCTATGGCGGCAGCGATGACAACATCTTCGCCCGCGTTGCGCTCCCGTTGCCGGAGGCCGCTAGCATGTGCGATTTGTTGGCCGCGCTATGTATGCCCACTGAGGAGCGCGGCATCACATTTATCAACGGCTCACTAAGCGCCATGCCTGGCATACAACCTGATTTGGACGCGGCCTTAAACGACGGCGACCGGGTGGCTTTCTTCCATCTCAAGAGTATGTGGCCGTTCCAGTATCGCCATGATGTGGCGCAGCTGCCACAATTGCGCACCGCCCTCAATGAGCGCGAAGGCGGGGCGTTACACTCGACATACGACAAATGAAACGTAATGCGTCCTGCGTAAAGATATTTTCTGGTTACGCAGGACGCATTACGCAATAGGAGCCTTTATGTGTTTAGCCATCCCGACCCAAATCCAATCCATTGATGCCAAAGGGAATGCCATCGTTGAACTCGGTGGCGTAACACGACAAATTGGCCTGATTATGACACCAGAAGCGCAAGTAGGCGATTACGTTCTGGTGCATACCGGCTACGCTATTAGCGTGCTCTCAGAAGAAGAAGCACTGGCCTCGCTGGAAGTGTTTACAGAACTAGCACGGATACAAGCGGAGATGGAGAACGAAGCGCATAAGAATAATAGTGATCAAGTTGCTACCTATGGTTTGTAGTGACGCCTTTAGACGTTCCTATGGCATAAAAAGCGGCTGAAGCCGCCACTACCAGCCCATTTTGCCTTGAATAGCTATTGGCTTAACGGGGGTAATTGCCTATCCGCAACTTGTGGTATCGGTGAGCCTTGAGAAGGGGTAATTTTAGCAAGCTCAAGCAACACCCACGTGAATTTTCGGACAGCTTATAGCCCATAAACAACGGCGGCGCAAATGCGCCGCCGTTGTGCGTTGAACTGAGGGCCAAGAATACCGGGAGGTAACGGTATCAATATGTGGGCTTAATCAAACCGTAATCACCGGCCTCACGTTTATAAACCACACTCAACTGTCCATCAGTGGCATCAAGGAACACAAAGAAATAGTGACCTAACAGCTCCATTTGTTCTACCGCCTCAACAGGCGTAATAGAACTGACATCAAATTGCTTAACACGGACAATGTTGTAGGGTTCCACTTCGAGCTCCGGCTCTTCCGTTGCAAGGTCGTCCGGCAACAACTCAGCAAGAGCTTCTGCCTTCCGATCCAAGCGACGCCCTTTGTATCGTTTGATACGGCGATACATCTTGTCAATGACCGCATCTACAGCGGCGAAGATGTCACCAGAGCGTTCCTCAGCACGCAGAATGGCACGCGGCACATAAATCGTAATCTGCGCAACCATGCGCCGTGAAGCGTCACGGGAATTAGCCGCAGAGAGATCAATCCGCACACCTTCTATACTGGGAAGGTAGCGCTCAAACTTCTCTACCTTTTGCTCCACATACTCCTGTAAACGTTCAGTCAACTCCAAATTGCGGGTATAGATTTGTACATCCATAGTCACTCCTTAGAACCTCCGTGCAATGGATTAGGATGGTAACTCAGGGCGCCCGTGCCAGGGTAAACGCATGAACCTCCGTGGCCCCACTTGCCAACAATACGGCGGCACAGGCATCCAGGGTTGCTCCAGTCGTAGCTACATCATCAATCAATGTCACCCGCCAACCGGTCAGGTCGAGTGATTCGCGTAATGCAAATGCTCCCGCGACATTGTGTTTGCGCGCAGCCTTATCAAGTTTCGTTTGGCTAGGTGTGTTACGGACCCGTGTCAATACTTGGGAAGCAACCGGGAGACGCAAGATACGCCCTAGAGCTTTGGCCAGTAAAGTAGCTTGATTGTAGCCGCGTTGGGCTTCCCGCTGAGGGAAAAGCGGCACCGGCATCAGCACATTGCTGGTCAGCCCGTGATATGCCCACGCATGCGCCATTACCTGCGCGAGCGGCACTGCTGTTTGGCGTCCACCACGATACTTGAGCGCATGTAGTGCATCGCGTATCGCACCCTCAAAGATCAGCGCCGAGCGAACAGTGCTAAGTTGTAACGGGTGGGTGCGGCAACCCGGGCATATATCTGGCACTGGTAAAGGACGCCCACAACGCACGCATAAAGGCCCGGTAAACAACGGCCAAGTTTCAGCACATGCCAAACATAACCAAACATTCAAGCGCTGGCATTGTACACAGCTCGGTGGGAACAGCAGATCTGAAATGCTGTGGTACAGCTGCCGTCCGGTACGAATGAGTGAATTCACCGGCCCTCGGCAAACAATGCTCTTAAAACAGTCCTGAATCTCGAATCTTGAAGTAGGATGGCCCAAGCAATACGATCAGAATTGTCGGAAAAATGAAAAACACCAACGGGAACATAATTTTGACCGGCGCTTGGCGGGCTTTTTCCTCTGCACGCTGGCGACGTTTCATACGCATCTGCTCAGATTGAATACGCATAACTTTTGCCATACTCACACCCAGCTGATCTGCTTGAATAATCGCCGCCGCAAAGGAAGTGAGGTCAGGCACATTCATACCGTCCGCCATGCTACGCAACGCCTCACGCCGCAGTTTACCCAATTGCATTTCCTGCACAGTCCGCGCAAACGCGTTGCTAAGTTCATTGTCCCACTTCGAAGCAACTTTGGACATAGCCGCGTCAAAACCCAGGCCAGCTTCCACACAAATAGTCAACAGGTCAAGCGCATCGGGCAAAGCTTTCTGTACATTGTCCTGCCGAGTACGGATTTTGGAACTAAGCCAACCTACGGGAGCATAGTACCCAAAAGCCCCGCCGCCAACAACAAATGCTATGCGTTGAATGAGGGGAAATCGAGTACTAAACCCCACCGTAACCAGCAGCAACACAAACATCACGATGGTGCCCCCCATCCGCATCACGTAAAATTGCGCTGGTTTAATCTTATGTAACATACCGGCAAGATTGAGTTGGTGCTCGGCCTCTTGCAAAGCGTGTTGCGGTGTCATCTTTTGCGCTGTTTCGGTGATCCGCTTGATGAAAGGAACAATGACGCGCTCGGAAAAGGGACGCGAGAGCTCAATGTCTTCCAACGAGAGCGGTTGTCCGAGGGCCGCCATCTCGTTAAGACGATCCTCCAAGGTGCCTGTCGAGCGCGTGCTACGCAGGACGAAGAACACTACTAGTAGCACAATAACCCCTATGATGAGCCACCACATAACGCGCTCCTAAATCTCGATGCTCACAATTTTGTTGATGACGAAATACCCCAAGGCGATTAAAACCACCGATGCACCCAACATTCCCCAACCACAAGGCTCTTCAATCATAGGACCCATGTAATCAGGATTAATCGTGTAAATGAATACACCTAAGAAAAAGGGAATTCCAGTGATAACATAGCCAGTAATACGCCCCTGCGCGGTAAGCACACCAATTTCGCCTTTAATGCGCACCCGCTCACGGATAGTGAAACTGATAGAATCTAATACCTCTGCAAGGTTGCCGCCCACTTCGCGCTGCACATTCATAGCGGTTACTACCAAGTCCATATCGGCACTGGGAACCCGGCGCAACATGTTGAGCATAGCATCATCAAATGAGAGGCCCAGCTGCAACTCCAGAACCACACGGCCAAATTCTTTAGCGATGGGTTGGGGCATTTCTTTGGAAATGACCTCCATCGCCTGCATGGTACTGTACCCGGCCCGCAACGAGTTAACAATGAGGTTGAGGCCATCGCCAATTTGGGCGTTAAAGGTCTTGAGCCGCTGCCCCTGTTTGAACCCAACGTACAAACGTGGCCCTAAAAGTCCCACCAAAACCCCCACGGGCATTAACACAGGACGCTTCAAAATGAGAAACAACACAGGCAACCCTAGCCCTAATGTAACCGACATCAAGATAAATTCCCCGACGTTGACTTGCATGTCGGCGCGCGCTAGTTGAGTAGCGATGTTCTGCGCAAACCCCCGCCCGGCAACCGCGCGATCCACTGCCCGGCCCATGGCGGAGCTCTGTGGACCGCCTTTTTCTTTTTCTTTTTTCTTGGCCTTGTCAGGTCTAACGCTGGTACGCTCTTCAATGAGGTCTTCACCGGATGGCTTACCCCCACCCAATAAAGCAACCAATAGCAGAATAAACCCCAATACCACACCAATGCCAATCAACAACAAGGGATTCATCGCACGCTTCCTTCCCTTACTTTCCTATGAACGGATTTACAGAAAGACTACCCACCCTATTAATAGCCCCGGAGCCGATCAGCGATACCGAATACGGTCGGTGGCAAATGAATGCCAGCTTCCTCAATACGTTCCATGAATTTAGGACGGATCCCCGTGGGACGAAGCTTTCCGATCACTTTGCCGCCCTCAAAACCCACCTGCTCAAACTTAAAAATGTCAGTAGTGGTAATCACATCACCTTCCATGCCTTGTATCTCACTAATAGAGACCACACGGCGAGAACCGTCCCGCATTCGCGAGAGCTGCACAATCATATCAATTGCGGCGGCTACCTGTTCACGAATGGCCCGGTGGGGCAACTCCATACCAGACATCATGACCATCGTTTCCATACGCGAGAGAGCATCACGAGTATTGTTGGCATGAAGGGTGGTCATACTGCCTTCGTGACCGGTATTCATGGCTTGCAACATGTCCAGCGTCTCACCACCACGACACTCGCCCACGACAATACGATCTGGGCGCATTCGCAAAGAGTTGATGACCAAATCACGGATGGTAATTTCACCTTTGCCTTCAATATTGGAGGGGCGCGATTCCAGCGTAACGACATGTTCCTGACGCAGCTGTAACTCGGCAGCGTTCTCGATAGTCACAATGCGCTCATCATCAGGAATATAACCGGAGAGCACATTGAGGAAAGTGGTTTTCCCCGTACCTGTGCCACCTGAAATAACAATGTTAAGCGCGGCTAATACGCACGCACGCAAGAACTCCACAGATTCCTCTGTGATAGATCCGTAACGAATCAAATCCTCAATCGTAAGAGGCTTCTTGAAAAACTTACGAATAGTCAATGTCGGGCCGCACAGGGCAATGGGAGGAATAACAGCATTTACACGCGAGCCATCTTTGAGTCGGGCGTCTACCAGCGGTGAACTTTCGTCAATACGCCGCCCTAACGGAGCTACGATACGCTCAATAACGCGCATCAAATGCTCGTTGGATTCAAAGCTAACATTGGCACGCTCAATACGTCCTTTACGTTCCACAAAAATCTTTTTCGGGCCATTACACATAACTTCGGTAACTGTGTCATCAGAGAGCAGCGTTTCCAATGGCCCAAGCCCTAAAATTTCAGCAACAATCTGCTCGAAGAGCCGTTCACGTTCAGCACGGCTCAGCACGACACGCTCTTCTTCCAGTAACGCCTCGTACATATCCCGAATAGTGCGACGCACATCATCAGTCTGCGAGACATCCATGGAAGGATCCATCTCCGCAATGAGCCGGTTTTGCACCCGCCCCTTAAGATCCATGTACACGTCACGCGGTGGCGCAGCTGCCCTACGTTGCACGCCACCCTCACCAGCAGGCGGTGGTGGCGCAGTAGGCTTGGAGGAGGAGGAAGGCGTGGCAGATGTGCTGGGCTTTTTTTCCATTCTACGCAACAGCGACATAAAGACCTCCTATCTACTGATACACCTGGAGAATCCAGGTATCACAAAGCGCGTCCTAAGCCGATACGCTTCTGCTCTTCGAGTATCTCGGCTTGCGCCACAAGTTCTTTAGTATAACGTTCGTGAATCTGTTGCGCCAGACTGGTAATTGCTAACGACATAGCCGCGCGCGGCTCCTGTATAACAAAAGGTACACCATAATTAGCAGCACGGAGTGCTACCCGCTCATCCAGAGGAATACGCACCAGCGCGGGCATCATCGCGCGCTCAATCGCCTCCGGTTGAATGCCCATACGTTTGTTGTCTACACCGTTGATAACCAATCCGATACGGTCTACTACTGCATAGTTGATTTTTTGTAGCAACTCAATAAAAATCCGTGCGCCACGAATTTCCGGGATGACCGGACGTGTGACCACCAACATCAAATCACTAACATCCAACGCGGCCAAAGTGACACCATCAACGGCATGAGGTAGGTCTACAATGAGGTAATCAAACTGCTGTTGTGTAAATTCCAGAATCCGCTTAATACGCCGATTGGCACCGCTTTCTTCTACCCCCCCCTCATTGAAAATCTCAGCTTCTTCGGGCGATGCTGGAGCAGAAAGCAGCCGCAAGCCCGATGGATGTGCTGCTAAAATTGTATTGAGCAATTCTAAGTCCAGATCCTCAGTACGGGTTGCTAAATCAATCAATGTGCGCGTCGGTTGAATCTTCAAGAAAATCGCGGTATCCCCAAATTGCAAATTGGCATCCATAAGCGCGACTTTCCCATCCGGCGCGATATGCGAATGCAAAGCCAGGGCAAGATTAACAGCAATACTAGTACAACCAACACCGCCCTTCGGACTAAAGATTGAAATAATCCGACCAGTACGGGACCCTGAACCAGTAGCCTTACCAGAGACCGTCGTGGTTTGGGCTGCGGTCGCGGCAACGATTTTGGGCGCGGCTTTGTAGGCGCGCTGGATTGCATCTAATAATTCGTCAGCGCTAGGGGGTTTAGTGAGAAAATCTCGCGCGCCGGCCATCATAGCCCGCCGCATATAATCCGTCTCCCCCTGCACCGAGAGCATAATAACCTGGATAGCAGGGTGCTGCTCCATAATTTTACCGGTAGCTGTGATCCCATCCATGCCCGGCATGTTAATATCCATTAACATGACATGTGGCTTCTGCTCCGTCGCAATACGCACAGCTTCTTCACCATTAGCAGCGAGGGCCACAACATCAATGCTGGGATCAAAACTGAGCAATTTACGTAATTGTTCGCGAGTCTCAGCGATATCATCTACAATCACGACACGAATTTTATCAGCCATAAGCCTCCTCAGTGAACGCAGTAGTCGTGGTTGTTACGTATTTATTCCTCTACTGGAGCTGGCGTAGCGATAGGCGTCAGTATTAGCGGAACGCGCTGTTGCAACGGGGCAACAGGCAAATCTGAGCTGACAGCTGGAATTTGATAGCGATCCAAGATATAGCGTAGCCAAACGGGTTCAGTCAACGCCAAGGATTCATCTCCTAATGCACGAACCGCCAAATCAATATCCGCACCGATTTCCAACAGATACTTAATAACCAACGCATCCTGATGACTCACCAGCAAAGTTACAGGTTCAACGTCACCGCGCATACCAGTAGCGGCAGGCGCTGGCGCGGCAGTAGGTGCAGGTGCCGCACCAGGATCGCCCAGCACCGGGCCAGTAGGGCCACTGGACGCGGGTGCAGTAACAGACTGGGTTTCCTGACTTTGCCAAATTCCCACATGCCAGACGATCGCATTCTGTACTGTCAACTGCACCACCACATTAGGTATGGGGGGCGCGGCCGGAAAGACCAGCCCCGGCTCACCATTAGGCAACGTCTCGAAACGTCCATAAGTCCCACTAAGCAACTGAGTTGCATCTTCCTCTGTGCGAACAAACATCAGGAACTGATTGGGCAGCTGTGATTGAAATTCTGTATCTACAGATGCCAAGCGAATAGCTGCCAGTACGTCTACATGATCGCCCGGCTGCAAACGCCACGAAACACCCCCCTGAATATCCATAGGGATTGTATAGGCAATGCGCCCCGGCGGGAATTGTGCTACCGGGGCTTCAGACAGCATCGTAGAAACAATAGGAGTGCCTTTGGAAATATCATTAGAGGCATACATATTATTGATTTGATCCAATGAAGTCAAGTAACCCAAAGGTGGCAGCAACTCAATCGGCCAAGCCTGCAAAGTTGCCGCGCCATCATTGGGTTGAAAACGCCAACCTTTAGGAATAGGATTCTGCGCCGAAACCACGATCTCGATATATTCCGCGGGGGTAGGCATGATTTCGGGAAGGGTCTCAATTGCATCTTGAACCGCTCGCGTAGTATTCCAGTAAAGAAAACCGCAGACAGAAACCGCAATCAACAAAATCGCCACTATGATTAACACTGTCCTATTCGCACGCATCAAAAGCCTCCTTCATACGGAAAACCTTGTACTATTTCAGGAATGCATACCACTAGTCCATGGCCCCCACGAATCTCCAGGTTTTTTGGACAAGTTATTCAATTTTACTTTCTTAATGATAAGGATACGCTGAAGACAAATAAAGTCAAGTGGAGAGGAGAAAATTTATGGGTCTCGATTTGAAAAGTATGGGGACTATTCTCTAGCAAAAAGGCCTCCCCATTTCACGGTTAAAAGACTGTCAAATACCCCCCTCCAGTTTGGAGAAGCAACAGCGCTTTGTATAAACAACTGTTATCACTAATCTTAGTTTAGCACGGCTGAAGCGGATGTCAATTCACTTCAGCTAGGGTTATTGCATTTAACCCCTTGTTGCAGAAATACGACCTAAAGATCGGGGATAGAGGGGGATTTTTGTGGCGGCGCATTGCCCCGCTACAAAAATCCCCCTCTAAAAACACCACTTTAGCGTAACCACTAAGGCTGGAGAAGGGGGGAAATTAACACAGAGGCAACACCTCACGGTGCAAAAAAAACGCCGACCAACCCAAAGCGTTAAGTAAGGCTAGCAGCACATTTAGCCGAACAACAAAAGATCGCCAGGGATGCCGGACAGGTCAACGTAACACTGCTAACCGGCAACTCTAGCAATTGTTTTGCTAATGCCATTAAGTTAAGGCTTGCAAACCATCCACGAATGTCTACAAAACAGGGGAATTCGCGCAACTTGTCCCGCGCATGCGGGATTCATGACCTAATTCGAGGACGGCAACTGGAATCAGTGTTCTCAACTTGCTGCGAGGGTGCCAGCGAGGAGCGCCATCCCTTCAGCGAGCATTTCCTTGAGGAAGCCAATAACTTCCGGCGCGGAAAGCTCCAAATCGTCCCCCAGAACAGCACGGATCTCCGCGGTATCCAATACAAACTCGCGCAGCTCGCCTTCGAAGGGTTGCACGTGATGGGTATACACCAGGTTGACCTGGGGATAACCGACGATGATACAGAGTAACGTGTCAGCCAGATTGCCTAGCGGAGGACGGTCAATGTGACTGTGTCGGAAGCGTGCGCGTGTCACCGTGCCACGGCCCACTTCCGATTCAATGGCGAAATCCCCGGCACACATCTCCGCTATTTGCTTGAGAAAGGGGATCCCTAGGCCCACCTTACGTGTCGTGCGCGTCGTCACCCACGGATCAGTGATATGCTGCACCATCGCCGCATCCATACCGCAACCGTTATCGGTAATACTGAGGCTCAGAGTGTCGGCACGCAAGTCTTCTTCAATATCCAGGTTGATGCGCGTCGCCTGGGCCTTGACGCCATTCTCAAAAATATCGAGAATGTGCTGGGCCAGTTCCCGGAAAGCCGTCATTGCGGGTTAGGCGTACTTACGGAGTATCTTTGAGAGGTCCGAAGGATTAACCCGCCCCTCAATGTCTTCATTGATCATCAGCACCGGCGCTTGTGAGCATGCCCCTACACACCGGCAAATCTCCAGCGTGAAGCGGTTATCTTCAGTAGTGGTGTTGAGCGGAATACCAAGCAGCTGTTGCAGCTTCTCGATGAGCGTCGGGCCGCCGCGCACATAGCAGGCGGTGCCCATACATACGCTGAGCTTATTTCGGCCAATTGGCGCCATGCGAAATGAAGAATAAAAAGTCAACACGCCATAGAGATGACTGAGTGGCGTCTGGAGTTCTTTGGCAATGTAAGCCTGCATGGGAGGCGAAATGTACCCGACGCGCTCTTGTACCAGGGTCAATACCAGCATAGTGGCGCCGGGGCGGTGCTTGTTGTCGGCCAACACCGCATCAATCTGGTTCTTCTCCTCCGGAGAAAGTTCCGCTAGGTTTGGGTTCGTGTTCATTAATTTTCACCTCAATTGTGGGATACTGGCAGTCAAGGCGCGCAAAAACGCCACCTTTTATTATATCGGTTGCAATTTACACACCGAAGTGACATTGTTCAGTTTTTCATCTGCGAAGCTTCAAAATGCCACTCACGGTACATACGCCCGCCGGTCACCTGCGTCGGCCAAGGCCAACCGCAGCTCGGCGATGCTCGGCGGCCCGGCCAGCACAAATACGGTGAGTACCTGGCCGATCATATCGAGGCAATGGGCATCGGAGGCGGTAATCAAGGGTACAGGCGGCAAGGCCGGATACCGTTGGCGCGCCTGCGAGGGGCGTAGATTGGGCGAGACTTCTGCCGCGCTGACCTGCAAATTAGGCGGCCATAGCCCCAGCACGCGCAGCAGTCCTTTAGAGGGGCGATCAATGTGCGCCGGAATCGCCAACCCGCCCAGCGCATGAACAGCAGCAACAGCCTCCTCCAGCGTAAATAGCGAGGCCATCTGCAACATGCGTGGCTCTTCGGCTACGAACTCACCCTCGGCATCTACCAAAAATTGCGGGCCGAAGTGCTCCGAATCGTTTACTAATGGCAAGAGCGCACGATCCACCTGCGCCTGCCAGTCAGCAGCCTGCTCCAGTGTATCGAACAAACACAACAGGTCTACTTCTTCGCGCGTCTGCAACTCCATGCCAGGCAAGACCGTCAGCCCTGTCCCCTGCGCTGCCTGCATCACCGCGGCCACATTGCCGGTGGTGTTGTGATCGGTAACGGCAATCAGTTGCAGCCCCTTAAAGAGCGCCATGTCTACAATTAGCGGAGGGATCATCTCAACCTCCGCGCAGGCCGAGAGCAGGGTGTGGAGATGGAGATCGGCGCGATACTCTTGCACGGCCTAGAAGCCTGCGCGCACCAGCTTGACGATGGCCTCGAAGGTAGGTTCGGCGCAGGAGAGCAGCACCACACCTTCCTGTTCGGCCTTCTGGATGGTTTCCGGGGGCACCGGCGCGCTCTCGGTGACCACGATGGCTGCCACGCCCAACAGCGAAGCAACGGCCACGATGTTGAGATGCGTTTGCAAGGTGAACCACAAATGACCCGGCTGCGCGCCGGTCATCACACAGCTCAGCAAATCGGCAACGTACCCACCGCTCACGGCTTGGTCGAGGTTCCCCGCGCCGGCCAGGACTTGCAAATCAAGTTTAGCAATAATGTCTTTGAGGGTCACAGTGGCCTCCTTCGAAAATGGCGAATTGCGAATGGCGAATCTCGAAACCCGTCAGCGGCAAACGTGCCACGATTTTCATTTATCGTTGGTGTGGATACCAACATAGAAACTCCTCTAAAAATCTACAAATCCGCAAATCGCAAATCAAACTCAACGTAACGCGAAACAGCTGCTTGGCGTGCGCGTACAAAACAGTGCGCGAAAAATCTCAGCGCAAATCCAGCTCAGGCTGAGCTACTGGTCTCTTCGGGTGGCACCTCGAAGATCATCTCAACGCGCGTGCCGACGCCTACCGCCGACCAGATATTCAGGTTATCGGTGCAGCGATCAATATTCGCCAGGCCCATACCGGCCCCAAAACCCATCTCACGGGCAATCTCGGAAGCGGTGGAGTAGCCAGGCTGCCGGGCTTGTTCCACATTGGTAATCCCCGGCCCTCTATCGTGGGCCATCACCATAATCTGGTTGGGCCGTAACTCAGCGATGATTGAGCCGCCCGCATTGGTGTGGATAATTAGGTTGATTTCGGCCTCATAAGTGGCAATCGCCACGCGCCGGGCTAACTGAGGGCTGGCGCCGATCTGCAACAACGCCTGCTTGATATGTGCGGAAGCACGCCCGCCGTGCGTAAAATCCCCGAACTGCACTTGATAACGCAGCGTGAGGCTGGTATCTTCGGAGTCGAGCGCCTCAAAGAAATAGCGCGGTTGACGCTTCTGCTGCGCTTTTTCTTCTTGCGCATACATTTCGTGTAGTGCGTGTAACAGGCCGGCGACGATATCGCCTTTAGTGAGGATGCCCACCAGATTGCCCGCTTCATCTATCACCAGCAATCGCCCCACGCCGGTTTTCTCAAACCGACGCAAGGCTTCCATTACCGGTTCTGCAATTAGCGCAGTGTAAGGATTGATCGTCATAAACGCGCTCACGGGTTGATCAAGCGCGTTTTGCTCCAGCGCGTAGATGAGGTCTTGTATACTAACGATGCCCCGTAACTCCCCGTTTTCAACGATGGGCAGCCCAGAGATGCGATGAGTGCGCATCAACTCTTTGACATCGTGCATGGAGGTTGTCGGAGGCAACGAGATGACCTCCTTGTGCATCACCCGGCTTACCTTAAGCTGCTGGGTGAGCTCCTGGAGGATGTTCAGAGGCAGATCCTTCCCCATCCGCGCGAAGAGCGAAAATTGTTGACTCATGCGAGTTGCTTGGTTTCGATTCTACCCAGACCGGGCAACCCCGCGTTGTAAAGCAGACCGCAGGTTTCGTACATAGTGTACGCCGAGAGAATCACGCCAATGCCGATTTCTTCGGCTAGTTTGAGCGTCTCTGCCGCCGGACGTTTACCCCGCACGAAAACAATCAGGGGAATATCCGCCATTTCCGCCGTGCGCACAGATTGGGGATTGGTCAGACCGGTAATCAGCATCATCTGCGGTTCGGCGAACACCAGCACATCACTCATCAAGTCCGAGCCGAAACCACACAATGCATCAACATCTATCGCCGGGGCGATAACGAGCTCACCGTTCAAGATTTGAACAATTTCTTTAGCTTTCATACTTCCTCCGCTACACGCCTATACTGGGCGCTGATGCTCAGATTATACCATTCAACAGCAAATTTGAACAACTTTAACGCGGACGTGCGATCACGCCAATCCATTCGGAGGTAGGCATGTAATGGTCGCCAGCAAGATCGCCCCACACGCTTGTCACATCAAAACCACCCTGTTGTAGCTCCGCGGTGATAGTTTCAGGTGTGTAATCCTGAAACCAGTTACGGTAGACCGTCAAGGTCCCGTCCGGCACAAGCACTGCATACTGATCCAGATAGATGGCAGCATCGGGATAATCAAAACCCTGTTCCAGAACCAAATGCGGCCCTGGCTTCCAGAAGCCACTCTCAGCTGCGTACCAGCCGTTTTGCACCCCATGACGTTTGCGATGTTCCCGCGTAGAAACGTCCAACGCCAGATACCCGTCAGGTTTAAGAGCACGGTGGATATTAGTCAACAACTGGGCGCGCTCTGCGGGCGGCAAAACGCAGAAATCCCCGTAGATGAGCAAGGCCGCTGCATATTGGTTTTTATCCTCTAGCGAGAGATAATCTTGATAACGGTAGGTAATCGCCAGGCCCTGGGTACGAGCAGATTCGATGGCATAATCAATAGAGCGTCGGGAATAATCCACACCAGTAACATTCATACCCTGGTTTGCCAACTGCACAGCATACAGCCCCGGCCCGCAGCCCAAGTCAAGCACGGCCGCACCGGGTTGAAGCGCCAAAACCTCAATCAGCCAATCCACTGAACGGGCAATGGTCTCTGGGTGACGACTGGCGGCCTCGGTTTCTGGATCGAGATGCACAGCGAGCAGCTGCGAAGAAATGTGTGGATCGTCCCAGAACAACGGTTCGCCCGGCGTGAAGGGGGCCGGGCGCTGCTGTAATTGATGCAACTGCGCGATAACGGGTAGCAAGAGCTTGTTCTCGATCAACGTAATCCTCCCAACAGAAACTGTAACGGGATTTCCACCCGTTTACGCCAAGATTTCTCGGAATGGTCGTCACCCTCGAAGCGCAGCGTGAGCCAATCCTCACCTCGCCGATACCCTGCCGCCTGCATCACCTTATCCGCCTGAATCTGATGCGGCTCATAGAGAGCATCCAGCGTTTCAGTGCCGTAATCGAAGTAAATCCGGTGAACACCGGGCGGGGGCAGCGCCTCGCGCATATAAGCGATCATAATCCCTTCGCCGGCGGGCCAATGGGTAGAGAGGCAGCCTGCGCCACCGAACACTGCCGGGTATTCGCACAGTGCGTAGAGCGAAATCAGCCCCCCCATGCTCGATCCCATCATAAAGGTGTGCCCCCGATCGGGGCAGGTACGATAAGTGCGATCTATAACAGGCTTAAGTTCCTCCACGATAAAGCGCAAATAAGCATCAGAGAGCGCCTGGGGCTTAAATTCATCGCTGAGCCGGGGCTGCGTATAAGGGCCTGGCGGCAAGTTGAAGGGGCGCTGGGGCAAGTATTCCCGCCAGCGGCGTTCCGAGTTCCACACCCCCACAACCATCGTTGCGGGGACTTCATCGGAAAAAATCAGTCTTCGCAAAGCGCTATCTAAGCCCCAATCCACGCCCCCGTGAGCTGTTTCCGGACTGAAAAGATTTTGCCCATCATGCATGTAGAGCACCGCATAACGTTCCCGCCCCTTACGGGTGTAACCTGGCGGTAACCAAACGGTGATATTGCGCGGGATGACGTAGCGCGACGAAAAATCCAGGTGATAGCGCAAAGTTCCTAACATCGGGTCTCCGAGAAATGAGGAGCATGATTCAAAGTTGCGTGAAGCATGATCAGAAATTCCCGCTTCACGCTTCACGTAACACAGCGTCCAATGCCACTTGCACAGCCGCGTAGGCGGCTTCCAACTGCTCCACCAGCACACCGGTCTCCGCATCGAGCCGCCCCGCGCGTCCGCAGGCTTCGAGCTCTTGCGCCACCGCTGCCAATTGTTGCGCGCCTACAGTCGCCGCCGTGGATTTAAGGGAGTGCGCGGCACGTTCCATATCGCTGGCGTGGTGCGCTGTAAAGGCCGCGCGGGCTTCGGCAATAAGCCGCGCGGTACTCTCATGAAATGCCTCGATAAGCGTTTGTACTTTTTCTGCGCCGCGTCGTCCCAGACTGGCCTGCAATTGGTGTAATGTTTCCATGTCCAATGTAACGGGAGGGAGCGCAACTTTCGGAGCAGTGCCGGGCACAGTCCGGGGAGCGGTTTCACCCTTAGCAGCCCGTTCCAAAGCAGCAATGAGCTCCGCCACCTGAATGGGCTTGCTGATGTAATCATCCATCCCCGCCGCCAGACACACTTCCCGATCACCTTGCATAGCATTGGCGGTCATGGCGATAATATGCGGCTGTCGAGCCACGGGCAATGTGGCGCGAATCTGCCGTGTCGCCGCCAGGCCATCCAGTAGCGGCATCTGCACATCCATGAGAATCAAGTCATAATTTTTACGCTTGACCGCTGTCAACACAGCCTCACCATTATCTGCTAAATCTACCACATAGCCCAGACGCATCAACAGCAACACCGCCAGCTTTTGGTTGACAGTGTTATCTTCAGCCAACAAAATCTGTAGCGGCAACCGTTCTGCCATATACGGGTCGAACTCGGATTGTCCAGTAGAGGGAGAGCGGTGCGGCAGCGAGCGCCGGGGTACTCCTGCCAACTCCAGTAAGAGCTGGTATAGCTGGGTTGTTTTCAACGGCTTGGCGGTAAACCCCGCGAAGAGCCGCCGTTCCTCGTCTGTTGTTTGCCAGCCCAACGAGGTGACCTCAATGAGCGGCAATGCGACGCCTTTAGGAAGTGCGCGCAACTGCTTCGCCAGCAGCAGCCCAGTTACGTCGGCCACTTGATTATCAATGAAGGCTAGATCAAATGGATCAGCCTGCTGCACCAGTGCCAATGACTCATCGGCTGAGGTTGCTGTCACCGGCAACATCCCCCATACGAGCGCCTGCTGCGCAATGATATCGAGATTGGTCGTGTTATCATCCACGATTAACACGCGCTTGCCGCGGAGTTGCTCGCGCGCATCATCATCGCATGTCATCTCGGCCCCGGCATCCACTAGCACGCGAATGGTGAAGTGAAAAGTTGCTCCCTGGTCACCAGTACTTTCGGCCCAGATACGCCCCCCTAACAGTTCGCTCAGGTGCTTGCTAATAGCAAGCCCTAGACCAGTTCCGCCATACTGACGTGTGGTAGAAGCGTCCAACTGACTAAAAGACTGGAAAAGCCGATCCATCCGGTCGGTGGGAAGACCAATACCGGTATCGCGCACGGCGAAATGCAACTCATAAGCTGTGCAATTGGAGGGAGTCACCGCTTTGAGCAGCTGTGATTCCACCGAGACCACAATTTCTCCTTGCTCGGTAAATTTCACAGCGTTGCTCAACAGGTTCAGCAAAATCTGGCGCACCCGTGCAGCATCACTACGCACCACCGCTGGCGTATCCGCCGCAATCAAGCAACCCAAATCAAGGCCTTTTTCCACCGCTTTGGGTGCGATCAGGTCTATAGCCGATTCGACGCACTCGCGCAGGTTGAAGGCGTATTGCGCAACTTCCATCTGCCCGGCTTCAATCTTGGAAAAATCAAGGATGTCATTAATGACGGTGAGCAGCGCATCACTGCTGCTGCGCAAGGTCACGACAAAATCGCGCTGTTCTGGCGAGAGATACGTGTCAGCCAAGAGCTCTGTCATACCGGTAATAGCATTGAGTGGGGTGCGAATCTCATGGCTCATGTTTGCCAGGAATTCGCTCTTAGCGTGCGCCGCTGCTTCAGCGGCAGCACGCGCGGCCTGCGCTTCAGTGGTAGCCAGCTCCAATGCCGCCGTGCGCGCCTGTACCAGACTCTCCAACTGCTCTTGCGCTGCGTTCACCTCGCGTGCCATCCGCCCGAAGACTTGGCTCAAACGGCTCACTTCATCTGCACCTTCTTCTACTTCCAAACGAGCAATTTGCTCGGGGGACAATTGCCCGGACTTCATCAATTCTGCGGATTCGGTCAACAGCAACAGCTTGCGTGAGAGACTCTGCCCCAACAAAGCAGCGTTGGTCAGTGTGAAGAGCAAGGTCGCCAACACAGTAAAGACCAGCTTCACCCTGAGTTCAGTCGTGATGTCGCCGACGGCAACGGCTTGCTGAACCCAAAACAGCCCCAGGAGCGCAACCGGCAACCCCGCTGAGAGCAAAATCGCCAACACCAACCGGCGTAGTAGCCCAGAGGTAAACCAATGCACAGAATCGAGTTTGAGATGTTGCAAATTGAAGAGCAAGACAGGCATGAGGATCAATGCGTTAAGCAGGTTGCCCACAAAGACAGTCGTAAAGATATCATTAGCCTGCCGCCAGGAAAAACCATCCAGCAAGACATAGCTAAAAGCTGCCCCGCCCATCCCCACCGCAATCGCCAACGCAGTCACGACCAGCGCGCGCAAATAGTCGCGCGCGCGCACATAATCACGCCAACGTAACGCCGCCAACCCCGGAATCAGCCCCATCAAGCCGTTGCCAAGCTGCCAGTTGACCAAATACCCACGGATTATGTCGAGCAATAGGCTCCCAGAGGCGGGGCTGGGTGGATAGACAATGTAACCGGACCACCAATCACCTAGCAGATTGCCGAAAATACCCACAACCAGGCCAACCACGGGGCCAAACGCAAAACCAAAAAAGATGGGGACGGCTACACCCGGACGGATGGAGAGTAACACTTCTCCATCCCCGATAAGCACCGGGGTCATGTCTGCCAGCGGGAAGTTATTCGTGAGCCATGAGAGGCCCCCATAGAGTAACACACCCATGCAAATAGCGAGCAGTTTTTTAGGGATTGAATGACCATAGGACGATTGAGACTTCACTTGTTGCTCCAATAATCTAAGTCGGTAACGGGTGAGAAAGTAAGGGGATCTTATCCGTCACCTGCTACTCATTTCTCAAGGCCCTTGAGTTCATCACGCGCCGCTTCGAGCGCCGCGTGGACTTGCAGGTAGGCTGTGCGCAGACTACGTACATGCTCCGCTGCACCGGCAAGTTGCCCTTCGCGTGCGCGTGTTTCTAGTTCGCGGGCCAATGTCGCCAGTCCCAGCGCGCCCATCGTGGCGCTGGTAGATTTGAGTGTGTGTGCAGCCCGTTCCAATTCCGAGCGCGCATCTGCCGCGAGCGCCTGTTCCGCCTCTGCTAGCAAACGCGCGCTGCTCTCATAAAAACTTTCAATGAGTGTCTGCACTTTTTGCGCACCGCGCCGCCCCAGACTAGTTTGCAACTGCTGTAATGTGTCCATGTCAAGCGTAGGAGGTGCAGAGCGCAGCTCTTCCGCCCTCTCAATCATTGCCTTGCGCCCCTCCAATACGCGCGGGGCGGTACTCTGGCGCAAGGCCGTCACCAGCTGCGCAATCTGCACTGGCTTGCTGATGTAATCATCCATACCCACGGCCAAGCAGCGTTCCCGGTCGCCCTGCATGGCGTTAGCAGTCATAGCAATAATGTAAGGCTGTTCCTGCTCTGGCAGCTCCTCGCGGATGATTCGGGTGGCTTCCAGACCGTCCAGCTCCGGCATTTGCACATCCATCAGTACCACATCGTAAGGTTGACGGCGCACAGCTTGCAGGGTCTCCAGCCCATTCCCGGCTACATCGGCGCGATACCCTAACCGCTCCAAAATCAACAGAGCCACCTTTTGGTTGACAGCGTTATCCTCAGCCAGCAAAATACGTAACGGCAACGTATCTGCCAGGTAAGGCACACTCCCCGCACGTCCCTCGCCATTGCGGAGTATCACGGGAGGCGCTTGCAATGCAAGTACTTCCAGCAATGTATTATAAAGATGCGAAACCCGCACCGGTTTGGTGAGCAGTGCCTTGAAGCGCTCCGCATTCGCTACCCGATCTACCGGTTCTATTGAAGATAGTAGCACCAGCGGGGGCGCAGCCGAGCCAACTAAGTGTTGGATAGCCTCGGCCAATTGCGCACCATCCATATCTGGCATCTGCATATCCAGCAGAGCCAGATCAAACATCGCACCTTGCCGAAGCAACTCTAGCGCCTCCGCACCCGAAGTGACCGCTGTCGGCGTAACGCCCCAGGCCCCCACTTGCAACTGTAAAATCTCCCGGTTAGCAGCAGTATCATCTACAATTAACATCCGTTTACCATCCAGATGCGGTTGCTCTTCACTCAAGTAAATGGGCCGCGCGCGTTCCGCAATCGGTGCGCGTAGCGTAAAGTGGAACGTAGACCCCTGATCGGGCGCACTCTCCACCCAAATCGCACCGCCCAACATCTCCACCAGCCGTTTGCTAATGACCAGCCCCAACCCCGTGCCACCATATTTGCGCGTGGTGGAGGCGTCCACCTGACTGAAAGGCTGAAAGAGCCGATCCATGCGTTCCGGGGGGATACCGATGCCCGTATCGCGCACCGCAAAATGCAATTCATGTTCCGGAGGCACATCAGAAGCAGTGACTTCCAATGCCCGTGCGGTCACTTGGAGCACGACCTCACCGCGCGGCGTAAACTTGACCGCATTAGTGAGTAAGTTCACCAGCACTTGCCGCAGACGCGCGGCATCACTGATAACAGCGACCGGCACGTGAGCCTCAATGTAGCTAACCAGACTCAGACCCTTAGCAGCTGCTGCGTTGGCAAGCAACTCAACTGCTGATTCGACCGTCTCACGCACATCCAGCGAGTGCAATTCCAGCTCCAGCTTGCCGGCCTCGATTTTGGAGAAATCGAGGATGTCATTAATGATAGCGAGTAGCGCATCGCCGCTATGCCGAACCGTAGTGACGAAATCGCGTTGTTGATGCGTGAGTGAGGTGTCGAGCAACAACCCGGTCATACCGATGATAGCATTCATAGGGGTGCGAATTTCATGACTCATCGTTGCCAGGAACGTACTCTTCGACTGGTTGGCCTTTTCAGCTTCAGCACGGGCTTGCTGACTTTGTTCATAGAGCCGGGCATTTTCAATCGCATTGGCTACCTGGTCGGCTAGCGTTTGGAAGAGGATAATAACCTCAGCGTTGAAGGCGGTCGGCGCGACGGATTGAATCGTCATCGCCCCGATAACCTGCCCGCGTGAAATCAACGGCATTGCCAGCTCCGAGCGCGTTTCTGGCAGCCAGGGGTTGTCAAAGTGAACAGCTTCTTCGCCCACATCGAAAGAGACTTGCGCCCGCCGCTCGGTAATACACGCCCCCGTCATAGAGGAAGGCTCTATTGCCAGACGATGCCCAGCGGAAAGCATCGCCTGACCAGCTTCACCCGTACCTGCCTGTAACACCGTCCACACGCCGGCATTATCGTTTAGGAACAGACCCACATAATACAACTTAAAACGTTCGCGAATGAGTTCTACCACGCGGGGGAGGAGCTCTTCACGCCGCAACATCGTGCTAGCGACACGCGCGATCTCAGCCGCGATGGAAAGCAACCGCGCGCGGTCTTGCGCCGCTGCAAAAAGGCGTGCATTGTAGATAGCAACAGCCACTTGCGAGCCGATGATAGTGAAAAGCGCCAGATCGGCGGGGCTGTACAGACTTTCTTGATCATAGCTCTGAATTGCCATGACGCCCACTACTGCATCGGCGGCGACGAGAGGGATACCCATCCAGGAAAGCGCCGGGTCTCCTAACGGTTCCTGTTGACGTTGAATGTGAAACTCTCGCAATTCGGTTTTATTCGTAAAGCGTAAGGACTGTTGTGTGCGGATAATATGACCGGTAAGGCCCTCACTCACATGCCGCCAACCGGGTTCCTGGCGTGCCCCACGCTCTATCTGGTAAACCATCTGCCAACGGTTGCTGGCGCTGTCGTGAATAGCGACGAAGAAATTGCGAGTATCAAAGACACGCCCTACCTGTTGATAAATCACCTCCAACAATTCCTCTAACGCCAGGGCTTTGGGAAGTGTTTGGGCAATTTCGTTGAGAATGGCGAGCTCCGTGATACGCTGCTGCGCCTCAGTATAAAGACGTGCGTTATCCAGCGCAATTGAGGCTAACTCGGCAAAGCGGGTAAGCTGCGCAAGTTCGTCTTCACTAAAAACAGCCTGCACGCCGGCCGGATGCGCCAGACCGATAACGCCTACGATCTCATCACCAGAAGTGAGGGGGGCGCCTGCCACGGCCCGGATCAAGCCAGCCTTGACCGTCGGCGAACGGTATTCCCACCGGTCATAATCATTAACCATGAAGGGTTGCCCGCTGGCCCAGATGCCGCCAGAAAACCCTTGGCCACAGGTCAAACGCGTGCCAATGGCGTCACCAAAAATACCCACGCCTACTTTGCACTCGATAACCCCCTGCTCTCGATCCACCAGGTCTACAAAACCATGGGCAGTTCCCATGAGCTGCCCAGCGCGCATGACCAGCGTCACCAGCAAATCGCTGAGGTTGAGGCGGCGCATTAGCGCGACAGTAGTCTCATTGAGAGCGGTCAGATATTCACCCTGCTGTTGCAACTGCCGGGTACGCGCCTCCACGCGTTGCTCCAGGGTGCGATTGTAGTCCTCAATACCCTGATAGAGACGTACATTTTCAACAGCCACAGCGATCGAGCGGCTCAGAGTCATCAACACATCCTGGCTCTTCTGCGTAAAGGGCAACTCCGTGCGCGCATTATCCACCACCAACACGCCCACCGCCTTGCCTTTGGTTTCCAAAGGCACAGAGAGGAAAGCCGAGCTACCGAGCGTCTGGATGAACGAGAAAGCATCAGGATGTACTTCATCCAACGAGTTGATAAGCACTGGCTCGCCGCGCTGGAGCGCCTTAATGGGCGCCCAATCGGTTTTGGTCAGCGGAATCTCCAACTGTTGCAGGAGGGCGGCCATTTCCGGGGTATCGCCACTGGAAGGACCGGGAATCAAAGCTTGCCGTTTTTCATCTACTAGCAAAATCACGGCCCGGTCGAAAGGCAAATCTTCTATGACCATTTGAACAGTTTGTCGCAACAGCACATCCAGGTTGAGCGTGGAGGCAATCGTTTGGCCGATACGGTGCAGCACGGTGAGCTCGCGCACCCGCTGTTCCAGATCAATGTTGGCGATTTGCAGATCGCGGTAAGCCGCCAGCAATTCCATGTGCTGGCTTTCGGCCAGAGATTGCTGTTCGTGCAAGTGTTGGGCCTGGCGCGCTTCGGAGGCGCGCAGTCGGCGTAACTGGCTGCTGTACCACCCTACCAGCACCGGAACGGGGATACCGAGCAACAACCAGGTGCTATCAGGTCGCCCCAGCCAGGCAAGCAAGCCTAAGAAAACCGAAACTGCTGCGCCCAATAGCGGACGATAATCCCGCCGTGACGACGATTTTTGCCAGGTAAATTCCCAATCCAAACATGGCCCATCAGACTCTACACATGTTTCATGAACTGTAGCAGGCGGCAACCCCTCAATGATCTGCGGAATTGAAGATAGCATCCCACGGTAAACCTGACTGCCCATGCGGATATACGCTTCGCCATACTGCGGGGAGAGCTGCTGTAGCTCGCGCGTGGGCTTCCAACGGAGGACAGCGCGCTGTGGGCTGCTATCTATAAGCGTGATATGCGTGCTGGCGAAGTTACTCAATAACCGGGGAACCGCCACGTAAACCTGGCTTACGGAAAACGGGCGCACAACCCACACCAACGAAGCTGGAATCGTGCGTTGCCCGCGCTTGAAGTAAAAATCCTCTTCACCGGCGATAGCTTTAGCGTACTCACCCAGCACCAGACTGAACTCGTAGGAATAGTAATTACGCGCATTGAGCAAGTATTCGGCGGTGATGTAATGTTGAGGATCTACCAGCGAAGCATTAAGCATCTCAAGTAGCGACTCCAACGCACATTGGCTGGCGGCTTGGGCCTCTGCGGCGCGTTCATCGGCGCTAAGATGAAGAGGCAATCCTTGTGCTGTGACCCGCTCGACCACCTCTTGCATGTACAGCAACGTGCTTCTGATAGAAGTACCACTGATGAAATCAGTGCGCTGACCTTTCTCGCTCATGCCAAAGGGCGGCTGGTGGATGAGCAGCCGCTCGATGCCATAGCGTTCGAATAGCGTGGGTTCATTCATTGAGAAGTACTCGCTCCAGCACATTGGTTTTCGTTACTTCAAGTATACGTCCATTTGAGAGGGATTACAAATGGACGGGTAGATAAATAAACCGGCCCGCGTTGGAAAATCAACGCGGGCCGGCATCTGTCATTGCGAGCGCGCCGAAGCAATCTCAACCATCGGGAGAGAGAGATTGCTTCGGCGCAGACGGCTCGCAATGACAATGGAGGCTACATCCGCCGCACGGCGACCACCAGCGCGTCGCCCTCGACTGTGTCCTCCAACGATTTATCCCCAGCGGGCGCATCTGCCGCCTCTACTGTATCCGCCAGCACCTCGGCGGCGATGGCGGCACGGAACGCGGCGATGGCCTCTGCCAGCTTCCCCCCGGCGCGGTACTGCACGGCGATCCGGTCGGTGAGGTCGTAATCCGCTTGCTTGCGCAAGTCTTGCACGCGGCGGATGACCTCGCGCGCCAGCCCTTCCTGCTCCAGCTCCGGCGTGAGCGCGGTATCGAGCGCGACCACGATGCCGCCCTCGCCCGCCACGCCGAAGCCCGCGCGCGGCTGCGTCTCCACCAGCACCTCAGCGGGCGCGAGCGTGGCCTCGCTGCCATCGCTCAGCGTGAGCGTGAGGCTTTCGCCCGCGTGGAGCTGAGCCACGGCCTGCGCCGCATCCAGCGCGGCGAGCGCCTGCCGCACCAGCGGGAAGCGCTGCCCGAACTTCGGCCCTAGCACGCGGTTCATGGGGAGCAGGTTGTACGTCACCAGCTCGCCCTCTTCCGCGACGAAATCCACCGCCTTCACGTTGAGTTCATCCGCCAGCAGATCGAGCAGGCGAGCGAGCGCGGCGCGGCGGCGTGGATCGGCGGCGATGAGGGCGCGGGCCAGCGGTTGCCGCACCTTGAGGTTGCCCGTCGCCCGCACGGAATGGCCCAGCGTAGCGGCCTGCCGCACGGCAGCCATCGTCTCCACCAGGTCGCGCTCCTCCACCGTGAGCGGCTCCGCCGTCGGGAACAGGCAGTGGTGGATGCTGTCTGGCGTGGTTGCATCCACCCGGCGCACAAGATTCTGATACATCGCCTCGCTGATGAACGGCAGCGAGGGCGCGAGCAGTTTGGCGAACGTCACCAGCACGGTGTAGAGCGTGCGATAGGCGGCATCCTTGTCGGCGTCGGCCTCGGCGCTCAGCCCGCGCTTGACCCAGAACCGCCGCCGGCTGCGGCGCACATACCAGTTGCTCAGGTCATCGAGGAACGCCTCGGCGGGCGCGGCCACATCCACCGGAATATAGGTCTCGTAACCGGACGTCATCGCCGCGATGGTTTCCTTCAACCGGGCCAGAATCCACCGATCCAACAAATTGCGAATGGCGAATTGCGAATCTCCATCGTCCATTTGCCATTCGCCATTTGCCATTTCTCCTGGCTCCCACCCATCAATCCGCGCGTAGTTGATGAAGAACGCATACACGTTCCACAGAGGGATGATGAAGCGGCGGCGGATTTCATCGGCCCGCGTGTAGCCGAAGAGCATGTTCTGATCGAGCTTCTGGTTCAGGTACATCCAGCGCATCGTGTCCACGCCCATCTGCTCGGCAGCGTCATCGAACCAGATGGCGTTACCCCAGGATTTGTGCATCGGGCGGCCATCCTCGGCCCAGAGCGTGGCGTAACCGTGGACGATCTTCGCGGGCGGAATTTGCTCGAAGACGGTGCTCATGGTGATGAGGCTGTAGAACCAGTTGCGGAACTGCCCCGGAAACGATTCGCTGATCCACTCGGCGGGCACCCACTGCTTCCAATACTCGCGGTCGGTGCGATAGCGCACGGTGGAGTAGGCCACGCTGCCCGCATCCAGCCAGGGGTTGCCCACGTCCTTGGTGCGCGTCATCTGCCCGCCGCACTGGGGGCAGGCGATTTTGACCGCGTCAATGTATGGGCGATGGGGCGTGTGTCCCTCGAACTCGTCCCAGCCTGCGACGGCCCGCGCGTGCAGCTCGTCCTCATCGCCCAGCACCTCGAAGTGCTCGCACGCCTCGCACACCCAAATCGGCAGGGCCAGACCCCAGTAGCGTTTCTTCGAGATCATCCAATCGTGCATGTTGCGCAGCCAGTCGAGCTCGCGCTCATGGCCGAATTCGGGAATCCACTGAATCTGATCCGCCACATCCATGATCTGGTAGCGCAGACTGGCGGCCTTCTCCTCAGGCGTCACCTCCTCGCGGGGCTTGTCGTAGAGCGGCCCCATGCTGATGAACCACTCGTCCACCAGGCGGAAAACGAGCGGCGTGGCGCACCGCCAACACATCGGATAGCGGTGGGTGTAGGGATCAAAGCGATACAGGCGGCCCTTCTCCTCCAGGTCGTGGAAGATGTCGTGCGCCACCTCATGCACATCGCGCCCGGTGAGCCAGCCGAAGCCCGCCAGGAACGCGCCCTCCTCGGTGAGCGGCGCGAGCGCGGGCAGGTCGAACTCCTTGCTCAGGCCGAAGTCCTCCGCGCCACAGCCGGGGGCGATGTGGACGATACCCGTGCCTTCCGCCTCGCCCACCTCGCTCCAGGGGATGATGCGATGCGCGGCGGGGGCGCCGGCCGCGATGGCGGCAGGCAGTTCATCGAACGGGCCATCGTACTCCCAGCCTAGCAGCTCCGCGCCCTTGAGCCGCGCCAGCACCTCAACCTTGCCCTTCACCACCGTCTTGAGCGTGCCCTCGGCCAGGTAGTAGACCCAGCCATCGCGCTCGGATTTCACCTTGACGTAGGTGAGCTCCGACCCCACCGCCGCCGCCACGTTGCTCGTGAGCGTCCACGGCGTCGTCGTCCATACCAGCAGGGCTTCCTGCTCGCGTCCCCGGAGCGGGAAGCGCACCACGACGGCGTCGTGCGTGAGATCCTGATAGCCATCGGTCACAATCTCGTGCTGGCTGATGGCGGTGGCGCAGCGCGAGCACCAGGGCATCACATCATGGCCCTTGTAGAGCCAGCCCTTCTCCCACACCTTCTTGATGAAGGTCCAGATGGTGTAGTTGTTCTCGGTGGCGAAGGTGAAATACGAGCCGCCGAGCTCCGGCATCCCCAGCCGCCCCACGAGGCGCTCGACCGTATCGGTGACAGGGCCGTCGGGCCCGTGGTAGGTGAAGGTCTGCTGCGGATCTTCCTGGAGTTTGTCGGCCATCGTCCGTAGCACAGCGGGATCATTCCAGTCCATCCAGTTGCCCAGGCGGATGGATTGCTCGGTTTGGCGGGCGGCCTGGCGCAGCACGCGTGCCTTGCAGTCGAGCACGAAATTGGCGAGACCGTGCTGCTCGATATCGCGCTTGGATTTGAAGCCCTTTTCCTTTTCGACCTCCACCTCGACCCAGAGGCCCTGGCAATCGAAGCCGTTCTGGTAGCGCTCCTGATAGCCGCGCATGGCCCAGAAGCGCTGCCAGAGGTCCTTGTACGAGCGCCCCCAGGCGTGATGCACGCCCATAGGGTTGTTAGCCGTTATCGGACCGTCAATGAACGACCAACGCGGCCCGTCGGCCCGCAGCGCGCGCAGCTTGCCGAACGCATCCACGCGCTGCCAGAACTCCAGCACCTCGTGCTCCTGCGCGATAAAATCCACTTGTGTTGAGACGGGTTTGAATGTCATCGTTACAACCTCCACGTTGAATAATTGCTGTAGATACTGCGTAATGCGTACTGCGTAAAGAACAATGGTAGCAGCTCTCCGTTACGCAGTACGCAGTACGCATTAGAACACAAAAAACGCCCCCATCCCTACAGGGACGGGAGCGTCAAGCGCTCTCGCGGTACCACCCTGGTTGACCCGCGCGCTGCGAGTCCCCTCACTCCCACACGACGATGGGCGGCCCTGATAACGGTGGGCATCCGGGAAGTCTTACTGCGTACTGCGTATTGCGTAAATACATACCCTCGCAAAAAATTACGAAGGTCGCATTACGCAGTACGTTTCGTTTCAGACACCGGCTCCGGAGTGATTTTCAACGCGGCTCCCTGCGCCCGGCTCGCACCCTCCCGGACTCGCTGTGACGGTTCCCCGCGCCTACTCGTCTCTATCAACGCCTGTACTGGTGATTAAACCATAACGCGGCGGGAAGTCAAGCGGGCGAGTCGGCGAATCGGCGAGTCAGCGAGTCAGCGAAAAGGCGAGAAGGCGCAAGCAACTAGCAACCAGCAACTAGCCGGTCTTTTTCCGCAGCCTCTCCACCAACGCGCGCGACTCTTCCACATCTCGATGCCGCAGCTTCTCGCGGATGCGCAGGCTCTCTTCCGCCAGGGGGAGCGCCTCGGCGAAGCGGCTTTCTTCCTCCAGCACGCGGGCCAGGCCCCAGAGGTCGCTGGCAACCAAGTCTTCGCGGCCCACCTCGCGGGCCAGGGCCAGGGAGCGCTCAAAGAGCGGGCGGGCCTCGGCGGGGCGGTTACGATCCAGGGCCAGCTGGCCCAGGTTGCCGAGCCGTGTGGCTTGATATTCTTTTTTGCCCAGTTTCTCGTCAATCGCCAGCGCCGCGCGGTAGTAGCCCTCGGCGCGGGCGTAGTCCTTCCGCGCCTGCGCCACGCCCCCCAGGTCGTTAAGCACGACGGCCTGATCGTCTTCCTCGCCCAGGTCGCGGTACGCAGCGAGCGCCTCGGTGTAAAGCCGCTCGGCTTCGGTGGTGTCCTTGCGCTGCCGGGCTATCAGCCCGCGCATCCGGGCGGCAAAGGCGCGGTCGCGGCGTGTGCCGCCGCGCTCCCAGGCTGTGGCGCAGCGCTTAGCCCAAGTTGCGGCGAGGTCGGTCTCGGCGCGATTGTAGTGGATCCAGGCTACATCGTAGGCTGCCCAGCCCGCATCCTGCTGCGCCTCCCGCGCGATGGCGGCGGCGTAGGCTTGCTCGCTCAGGCGCACATGCTCGTCCCAGTAGCCCCGGGACCAGAGGAAATTGCGCAGGGCAACGGCCATGTCGTTGAGCATTTTGGCAGATTCGGCATCCTTGAGCGCGCCGGGCAGCCCGGTGAGCGTCCACAGTTCCCCGGCGGCGGCCTCGAGGTTGGGCCACTCGGCTTGGAGTTTATCGAAAGTCTGGTAGGCATCCTTGCCCTCGCCGCCGTATTTTTGGGCATAGTCCACCCAATAGCGGGCAAAGGCATGGCGCAGGTTTGCGCAGCGTTCCGGCTGGTTCGCCAGTTCATCTGCCGCCATGCGTCGGGTGAGGGGGTGCAGGCTATAGGGGCCATCGGGGCCGCCCACGTCCACCAGAGCGTAGGCGCTCAGGCGCTCGGTGGCGGCGTCGAGCGCGACACGGCTCAGGCCGGTGGTCGCCGCCAACGCCTCGAAGCTCGCGGGCGCGGCGAAGAGGGAGAGCGCGCCCAAGACCTGCCAGTCGTTTTCGGCCATGTCGCTGCGCGCCTCGCGGTACATGAATTGCAAGAGATCATCAGCCTGCTGCCCGCGGAGCAAGTCCACGGCGCGCTCCAGCGAGAGGTGCCGCTGCCGCATCAAGCCCAGCGCCCAGCGCAACGCCAGCGGCGAGCCGCCCGCTGCATCATGAAGCGTCTGCCAGTTGGACTCTCCGGCCTGCTCCAGCGCGCGCGCCAGGCCGGCATCGCGGCGGGCTTCTTCGGCCATAATCTGGCGGGCAGCGTTCCATTCCAACTGCTCCAGGCGCACGAAAACCGCGCCATCACCCGCGCGCTTGCGGCTGGTGGCGAGACCCTTGCAATGGAGCGGCAGCTGGCGCAGGAATTCCACGGCTGCTTGTTGTTCCTCCACAGGTAGCGTTTCCAGGTTGTCAAGGACGAGTAACACGCGGCGTTGCGGGCCGCTGAATCGGCGGAGTGCTTCGATCAGGGCTTGCGGTTTCTCGGCGGCGGGGGCTTGCAGCACGCCCGTTTCGCCCAGCGCACGTGCCAATGTTGCCAGCAGCGAATCCAGATCGGCAGCATTGCGCAAGTCGCATTCCCCGCCGGGATCAAGCCGGGTCTGCTTGGCAGTGGCGAAGAGGAAAGCCTCGAACATCGCCTCATCTTTGCAGCGATAGGCGATTTCAACGGCGAGCGCGGTCTTACCGATGCCGCCGATGCCGTCAATCAGCGCGCCCCAGCTGCGATCTTCAGGGGAGAGGGCTGTCATCACCCGCACCATTTCTTTCTCGCGCCCGAAGAACATATCGCGCCGGGGCAGGGTGTTGGGGAACAGCGCGCCGCCGTTGCCCGCGAGCATGGCTTCGATTTGGGCGACTTCTTCACGCTTCTTGTTCAGGTCAATGAACAAGTCAACGGGGATAGTCAGCGCAGTATACCCCGCAGCGCGTTCTTCGAGAATCGCCAGGGCTTGCTTCGCCATAGTCAGGCGGCGTTCGAGACTGTCACGGTCGTTCATGGTTGCTCCTTCGAAATGCTCGGGCGAGGCAATCTTTGCTACATAAAACTCGACCAGGCCCTTTGCATATCCAATGGGTCTGCCCATGTTGGGCCTGCCGGGGATTGCCTCGCCCTAACCAGCCCGGAAAATTGCTTTTGCTCAGACCTGTCAGGTTTTTGAAACCTGACAGGTCTTTCTAGCGTAAATTCTAATGCTTCACGATCGTCCATGGTTACTCCTTCGAAATGCTCGGGCGAGGCAATCTTTGCTGCATAAAACTCGACCAGGGCATTTGCATATCCAATGGGTCTGCCCATGTTGGGCCTGCCGGGGATTGCCTCGCCCTAACCAGCCCGGAAAATTGCTTTTGCTCAGACCTGTCAGGTTTTTGAAACCTGACAGGTCTTTCTAGCGTGAATTCCAATGCTTCGCGGTCGTTCATGGTTGCTCCTTGTGGCGGGGCCGTCCACGAATACACGAATAGCGCGTGGGCGGCACCCCTTTATTGTAGAGCAAACTCTGTTGAGGGCAAGGGGAACGAATCACAAATCTCAAATCGCAAATCACAAGCCATCCCAAGCAACCAGCATCCAGCAACCAGCAACCAAAATTTGACAATAACACGACACCGGGCTACCATAGAAGTATCACTTGCAAGGAGGCGCGCCATGAAGACGGTGATTACAGTTTCCAGGCAGTTGGGCAGTCAGGGGAGTTACATCGCTACGGCGGTGGCGGAGGCGCTCGAACTTTGCTATCTCGACCGGGAAATTCTACATCGCGCCGCAGAGGTGGCCGGACACCCGGATGCGGAGATGGTGGCGCAGTTAGAGGGCAAAGAGGTGGTGCCGGGGTTGCTGGGGCGAATGCTGGCCGCGCTCTCTGCCAGCGCCGCTGCACCCGCTGAACCGAGCGCCACGATGCGTGAAATCTACGTCTTCGATGAACTTGCCGCCATGATGATGCAGGCGGAGGGCCTCAGCCGCGAGGACGCCATGAAGAAGGTCATCGCCAGGGATCAGCGCATCGAAAAGGCTGATGCCTACGCTGATTTGGTGCGGCAGGTGATTGTGGAGTACGCCGAGGGTGGGGGCGTGGTCATCGTGGGGCGCGGCGCGCAGGTGGTGCTGCGCGATAAGCCGCATGTGTTGCGGGTCAAGATCGTTGGCTCGGAGCCGGTGCGCGTGCGCCGGGTGATGGCGCGCGCGCAAGTGGACTTCAAAGAAGCCGAGCGGCAGGTGCATCAAAGCGACAAAGAGCGCGAGCGTTACCTCAAGCACTTCCACGGCGCGGACTGGCAAGACCCCACGCTCTACGATTTGCTCATCAATACGGATCAACTGCCGGTGGAGAAGGTGGTGGATCTGATCATTGCGGCTACGCGGGACTGAGCGTTTGGCAAAAACTTGACAATTCGCCTGCCTGCGTATAATAGAAATAACCATTTGCAAATCTCAAAGCGTTGAGCGGGACGAATAACCGGCCTCAAGGTAACAGGGAGAAAGGGCCACCGACTGAGAGCCTTTTCGACCGGAATCCGGTGAAAACCCCCCGCGAGTGAAATCTGGAACGGCAACTGCCAAGTATAGATTTCCGGGCTGGCCCGTTATAGCCATAAGAGTGCCAGTAAAGCGCCATCAGCGTTTTATTTGGAACTTGGGTGGAACCACGCAGCGTCCCGCGTCCCAAGAGACACGGGACGCTTTTGTATTCCCAAGTCTGGAGATTTTTCAACGCAAAGGCGCAAAGGCGCAAAGTTTTTTCTCTATGCACTCTGCGACCTCGGCGGCAATTATAAGGAGGAATCTGAAATGAAAACGATGAACCCTGAAGAATACCACGCTAGTCCGTTGTACCGCATCCGCCACTCGGCGGCGCACATCATGGCGGCGGCGGTGCTGGAGATGTTCCCGGACGGTCAGGTCGCTATCGGCCCGCCCATCGAGCACGGCTTCTACTACGACTTCGGCTTGCCGCGCGCGTTGACGCAGGAAGACCTGGAGCAGATCGAGGCGCGGATGCGGGAGCTGATTGCCGCCCGGCTCGATTTCCAGTACCAGGAGATCACGCCGGAAGAGGGGCAGGCGCTCTTTGCCGATCAAGAGTACAAGCTGGAGCTCATCCACGACATTCTGGAGCGCGGCACCGATGAGTACGGCGAGAAGACGAAGACGCCTCGGCTTTCCATCTACAAGAGCGGCGCGTTCACCGATCTGTGCCGAGGGCCGCATGTGGCGAACTCGCGCGAGATTCACCCCAAGGCCGTGAAGCTGCTCAACGTGGCGGGGGCCTACTGGCGCGGCGATTCCGACCGACCCATGCTCCAGCGCATCTACGGCACGGTCTGGGAGAAGCCCGAAGAGCTGCGCGAGTACCTCGCCTGGCTGGAAGAGGTCAAAAAGCGCGACCACCGGCGGCTAGTGAAGGAGCTCGACCTGCTCTCGTTCCACGAGGAAGCCGGGCCGGGGCTGGCTTACTGGCACCCGCGCGGGGCCATCATCCGCAAAACCATCGAGGATTTCTGGCGCGACCGGCACATCGAGGGCGAGTACGACTTCGCCTACACGCCGCATATCGGCAAGGCGTGGCTGTGGGAGACCTCCGGGCACCTGGATTTCTACCGCGAGAGCATGTACGCGCCGATGGAGATTGACGAGCAGGAGTATTTCATCAAGCCGATGAACTGCCCCTTCCACATTCTGATCTACAAGACGCAGTTGCGCTCATACCGCGAGCTGCCGCTGCGCTGGGCCGAGCTCGGCACGGTGTACCGCTTCGAGAAGAGCGGTGTGCTGCATGGGCTGCTGCGTGTGCGCGGCTTCACGCAGGATGATGCGCACATCATCTGCACGCCGGAGCAAATCGAGGATGAGGTGTTGCGTGTGCTGCGCTTCTCGCTGGAGATGCTGCGCGCCTTCGGCTTCGAGGACTTCGCGGCCTACCTCGCCACCCGGCCCGAAAAGGCCGTGGGCGACCCGGCGCGCTGGGAGCAGGCGCAGGCCGCGCTCAAGCGCGCCATTGACGCCGAAGGGCTGCCCTACGCAATGGACGAAGGCGGCGGTGCATTCTATGGGCCAAAAATTGACCTTAAGATCAAGGATGCGCTGGGCCGGGAGTGGCAGCTGACCACGATTCAGTTCGATTTCAACCTGCCGGAGCGCTTCGATATGACGTATGTGGGCGAGGACGGGCAGGAGCATCGGCCCTACATGGTGCATCGTGCGCTGCTCGGCTCGCTGGAGCGCTTCTTCGGCATCCTGGTGGAGCATTACGCGGGTGCGTTCCCGGTGTGGCTCGCGCCGGAGCAGGCGCGGCTCATCCCGATTGCGGATCGCCATGTGGACTACGCCAAACAGGTGGAGGTGCAGCTCCGCAAGGCGGGCCTGCGCGTGAAGACGGATGACTCCTCCTCGCGCATGAACGCCAAAATCCGCGACGCACAACTAATGAAGGTGCCGTATATGCTCGTGATTGGCGATCAGGAGATCGAGGCGGGCGCGGTGGCCGTGCGCTTGCGCAGCGGCAAGAATCTGGGCGCGCTGCCGGTAGCGGAGTTCGTCGAGATGGCGAAGCGGGCTATCGAAGATCATACGCTAGAGTGAACGTACTGCGTAATGCGTAAATGAGATGAAAGCCGTTCCTGCGAGCCAGTTCGCGGGAACGGCTTTTTGTATGGATGCCGTTAGAATGGGCGCTTTGAGATTTACGAGCTTCGGTTATACTTGGCATAGTTAGCCCGGCGTAGTTTTGGGAACACTAAAAAAGATTTTGCTACCGTACACTTATAGATTTTTGCCACGAATTCACTCGAATTAACACAAAAACAATAAGAAATTCGTAAAATTCGTGGCTAAAACTGAATGCGCTTGGAAAATGTACGGTAGACAAAAAAAGATAGAGACCTCACACAAAGCCGCCAGGCCGCGAAGATTTTTAGAATCGCACACAAAATTGTCTGGCGGCTTTGCAACTGGGTGTGAGACTCTTAATTTTTCACTGAACGCTTTTATCTTTCACCAACCGTCAGGGCGTTCATTGGGAGGGAAGAACTTATGATTAGTGCAGTGCAGGTATTGGGGGGATTGGCCTTTTTCCTGTTCGGCGTGCGGATGCTCAGTGCCGGGATGGAAAAACTGGCCGGCGATCAGATTCAGGAGTGGTTGGATCGGGTAACGTGTCGCCCATTGCGCGCGGCAACCTTCGGCGCGGTAGCCACAGCGCTGCTCCAAAGCAGTAGCTTGCTCATGGTGACGATGATCGGCCTGATCAATGCCAACCTGATGACGCTCCCCCAAGTCATTGGCGTAATGATGGGCCAAGAGATTGGCACCACGCTCACAGCACAGATCGCCGCGTTTCACCTGGGGGACTACGCGCTCATTTTCGTCGTGATTGGCTTTGCGCTGCTAGAGTTTTCTCCCAAAGAGCGCTGGCAGGATTATGGCGAGGTGGTGTTAGGGTTCGGCACCCTGTTTGTGGGCATGAACCTGATGTCCAGTGCGCTCAAAGTGCTGACCACCATTCCCGCGGTGAGCCTGTGGCTGGCGACCATGGGGCAGCACCAGCTCGCCGGGATTCTCGCCGGAATAGTAGCTACCGCTGTGGTGCAGAGCAGTTCGGCAGTGACGGGGCTGGTGGTGGCATTGGGTATCAGTCAGGCGATTACGCTGCCGGGCGCGGTGGCGTTATTGCTGGGTGCGAATATCGGCACTTGCGTCACCGGATACCTTGCTTCGTTCCGCCTATCCTCTACAGCGCGACAAGCTTCTATGGCGCAGATTCTCATCAATGTTATTGGGGTGTTGTTGTTCCTGCCCTTTATCGAACCCTTCGCTAATTTTGTGATGGGCACAGCCGATACGCTGCCCCGGCAAATCGCCAACGCCCACACAATTTTCAATGTGACGGTCAGTGTGGCGCTCTTTCCCTTTATCAAGCCATTAGCCCGCTTGACAGAGCGGTTGGTGCCGCAGAAAGCCACCCTTGACAGAAAAGTGCTCACGCAGTTTATTGATGCGCGTCAATATAGCATTCCTTCCGTAGCGTTGACCGAAGCCACGCGCGAACTGTTGCGGCTAGGCCACATCGCAGCAGATTTGGTGGAGCTAAGCCGGAAGGCGTTGGTAGAGAACGATCTCACAGTCATCCCCAGAGTATTGGCGCAGGAAAATGAGCTGATTGATCCAGTCTGTGCGCTGTTGGAGGATTTCTTGAACAAACTGTTGCGGAGCGAGCTGAGTCAACAGCAACAACAACGCGCACTACAAATCAAAGGCCTGCTCACGGATATCGAGCGCGTGGGGGATCTGAACGAGAATCTGGTCGAAGAAGCGCAACGCAAAGCTGATGAGCGGGTTTCGTTCAGCGTGGAGGCCATAGAAGAGCTGGAACAGCTTTTCCGACACACGCAAGAAACCTATGGCACGGCGTTGCGCGCACTGGAAACCGGCGATCATGTGCTGGCAAAACGCGCATGCCGTCTGGAAGACGAATTCGATTGTATCTATATGGCCGCCCGTGACGCTCACTTCCGCCGGATGGAGGAAGGAGTCTGCGCGCCGGAGGCGGATTTCTCTTTCATCGAAATTTTACGGAACCTGGAACGCATCTGTGATCATTCCGAAAATTTGGCAATAAGTGTATTACGGAACTAATGAGCGCGATGTATTGAAGGGTGCGTTTGTCTGTCCAGATTATCTGGGTTACAATTACAAAACTTACGCAATCTCGCTGCCTGAGCCGGTCGAAGGCAGCCCGTTTGGGTTAGCGCATTCCCTTCGACAATCTCAGGGTACGCAACCCTTCCCAATCAAGCGTGAATATCGAGGAAAATATGGCAGAACAACCTTCGGGTAAACTAGGCTGGTCTTATGGCGGGCAAGCCGTGATGGAAGGGGTGCTGATGCGCGGGAAACAGCTCGCCGCCATCGCCGTGCGCCGCGCGGATGGCGAAATCGTCGTGAAAACAGAGCCGCTAAGCGCGCTCTATCGCGGCCCGATCAGCAAAATCCCGTTCCTGCGAGGTATTCCACTGCTGTGGGACTCGCTGGGGCTGGGGATGCGCGCGCTCTTCTACTCCGCCGAGGTGGTGGGGCAGGCCGAAGACCCGGAGTTCACGCTGAGCGGCGCGGGCGGACTGGCGATGGGCGCGATTTCGCTGCTGGCAGGGATGACGCTTTTCATGGTATTGCCCTCGCTGCTGGCCGGGCTGCTGGTATCGGCGGAGCAAGCCCTGCTGTTCAATCTCGTCGAAGGCATTATCCGCTTGACCATCCTGATTGGCTACCTGCTGGTGGTAGGGCGTATGGAAGACATCCGCCGCGTGTTTGCGTATCACGGCGCGGAGCACAAGACCATCAACGCACACGAGGCCGGCGCGCCGCTCACGGTCGAGGCGGTGGGCGAATTCACCACTGCGCATCCGCGCTGCGGCACCGCTTTCTTGCTGATGGTCGTGTTCATCTCGATCCTCGTGTTTGCGCCACTGGGCAAGCCCGCGCTGCTAGTACGGCTGCTCTCGCGGCTGGCATTGCTGCCCGTCATTTCCGGCATCGCCTACGAGCTGCTGCGGTTCACGGGCAAACACGCCACCAATCCACTCATCCGCGCCCTCATCGCGCCCAACCTCGCGCTGCAACGCCTCACCACCCGCGAGCCGGAGCCGGAAATGCTGGCGGTCGCCATCGCCGCGCTGAAGGCGGTGCTGGAGGGAGAGCAAATCGCAATAGCCTGAAATACCGTAATGCCAATCAATTCGCCCAAGCGCATGGGAAAGGAGGGAAAAGGTGAAGCTCTGCACAGGGGTTGTTATCACTGTGATAGGTTTGTTGCTGACCGGCTGTGTTGTTCAAACAACAGCGCCCCCACCTCCACCTACGCACCAGCCTACTTATACCCCGCGCGCCACCTATACACCGCTGCCTCTGCCCAGCGCGACACCCACACCGACAGCTACGCCAGAACCAACCTGGACGCCAGGGCCAATGCTTAGCGCGGAAGCAGAAAGGCAATTTTTCGATGACTTATTCGCCACCAATGGCGGCTGCGAGTTCCCGTGCTGGTGGGGCATTACGCCTGGGGTGACATCCTGGGATGAATTACTCGCGTTCTTTAATCAACATGGCGTGCAAACTATCGTAGGCGAAACCACGCTCAGATTATCGGCGGGTGATACGCAAGTTACTTTTGCCAATCAGCAAGGCACGGTAAACTACATTCGGATTGAAGGCCCGTATAGGGTTGATACACCAGTTCAACCAGAAGTGCTGTCGCCCTCCTATATAGCCCAGTTTAGCCCGGCTCATGCCTTCTCCACGCTCGGCACGCCTTCCCAGGTGTATGTGACCGGCAGCGGCGTAGGGCCAGAAGGCCCGCCCGGCTACTATCATCTGTGGAGCGAGTACGCTGACCAGGGGATCCTATTAGGCTATTCCGGCTTTGCGATTGGGAGCGATACGCAATATCTCTTCTGCTTGGAATCCCCGGCACTCACCAAAATTGAGATGTGGTTGTATCCGCAGGATAACCGCCGCCCCTTTGAGAGCATGATCCAGCTCCGGCGAGTGGCATACCTTGGCTGGGACTGGCAGCTCTGGCACGAAACTATCGAGGGGCTGTCGCTAGAAGATTTCGTCGAGGCTTTCAGCCGCGCCACATCTCCTGGTTGTTTGCGCGTTTTTTATGATGCTCACCATGAGATCGCCCGCCCGGCCAATCTATCCCCGTTTTTGAACGCTGCGGAAGATGCCCTATTGGTGGATATGTTGCGAACCAACGGCGGCTGCACCCTGCCGTGCTGGTGGGGGATTACACCCGGCGTCACTTCGATAACGGCGGCGCAGCAGATGTTTTTATCCACCGGCAACAAACCTATCACAATCCGCCCGGAAGCTTCGGCCACCGTTTGCGAGATAGGCCTGTTTGCAAGGCACGCAACCTCGACGTTAGATTATGTGGTTACGCACCACCTGGTGGCAGAGAACGACACAGTTTCTCAGATTCATATTCATGCAAAAGTACCCTGGTGGGCGTCTCAGTCCCAACATCTGACGCAGGATTGGCAAAACTACACCCTGGCTTCCATGCTCACGCGCTGGGGGCCGCCATCCAGAGTAAAAGTGTTCTATCATCATCCGAGTTGTGGACAAACATATTCGTTGTATATCGTGTACGATGCCCTGGGGATCATGGCTGTCTATAGTGGGGTTGTGCAACGCGACGCGGACATTGTTCATATCTGCCCCAATGCAGACGAATTGACAAATTTGGATCTAACTTTATCTACCCCAGACTACCTGACGGCTAGAACCATTGATCCGCGGGGTTGGGACCCAGATATTGACCCCCAGAGCTTTTACCTGACCTATCGTAATCCTGCCACAGCAATTTGCCTGGAATTGCCAGAGCAGGTAGAATATACATGTGAGTAAAAATTTCCCAAGCGGGGCTGAATTGAATGTTGACTTGGTCACGTCCGATGCGCTGGGCGGAAGTATGCGCGCGCCAATTCTTGAGACTCTAATCCATGTTGCCCCGTGAAAAGTTCCTGACTATCTGACTGACGACGATAAGACTATACAAGGAGCACACCATGACCCAAACCCATGATCTCATCATCCTCGGCGGAGGGCCGGGGGGCTATGTGGCGGCGATCCGCGCCGCGCAGTTGGGACTGAAGGCCGCGCTGGTGGAGCGCGAGCATCTGGGCGGCGTCTGCCTCAACTGGGGCTGCATCCCCACGAAGGCGCTGCTCCGCAACGCCGAAATCGCCCGGCTGGTGACGGGCGGCGGCAAGGAGTTCGGCTTCACTGCGGAAAACGTTACGCTGGATTACGCCGCCGCCGTCGAGCGCAGCCGCAAAATCTCCGCGCGTCTGGTCAAGGGCGTGGAGCTGCTGCTGAAGGGTAATGCGGTGAACGTGATCTGGGGCAGCGGCAAGCTCACATCGCCCACCACCGTTGAAGTTGCCGCTGCGGAGGGTACACAGACACTCAAGGCACCGCACATCATCCTGGCGACCGGATCGCAGGCACGGCTTATCCCCGGCGTGGAGGCCGATGGCGAAACGATTCTCACCGCCCGGCACGCGCTGGAGCGCCGCGCGCTGCCCGCCTCGGCCATCATCATCGGCGCCGGGCCGATTGGCCTGGAGTTCGCCACCGTCTGGGCCGCTTACGGCGCGCAAGTCACCGTCGTGGAGATGCTCGACCACATCCTGCCCGCCGAAGACGAGGACGCCGCCAAAGAGCTCGCCCGCGCACTCAAGCGGCAGAAGATCAAGACGCTCGAATCCACCCGCGTGGAGGGCATCGAGAAAACTGAAAGCGGCGTGGCCGTCCGCGTGACCGGCCCGAAGGGCGGGGCCACGCTGGAAGCCGAAGTCGCGCTGGTCGCTATCGGCGTGCGGCCCAACAGCGAAGACCTGAGGCTGGAAGCGGCAGGCGTCGCCACCGAGCGCGGCTGGGTCACGGTGGATGGCTTCATGCAGACCAATGTTCCCAGCATTTATGCGATTGGGGACCTGAACGGGCTGCTGCCGCTGGCGCACGTCGCCTCAGCGCAGGGGTTGCTGGCGGTGGAACATCTCGCCGGGCATGAGGTCAAGCCTTTCGATGTGAACGCCATGCCGCGCGGAACGTACACCTCGCCGCAGGTCGCCTCGTTCGGGCTGAGCGAAGCCAAAGCGCGCGCGGAAGGGCTGGCAGTCAAAATCGGCCAGTTCCCGTTCCTGCCCAACGGTAAGGCGTTGGCGTTGGGCGAAAACGCCGGTTTCGTCAAAATCGTGGCGGAGGAGCAAAGTCGCGCCATCGTGGGCGCGGTCATCGTAGGGCCAGAGGCCACGGAGCTGCTGCCGGAGCTCGTGTTGGCGCACACCACCGAGCTGCCGCCCGATGCCATTGCCGCTGCCGTCCACGCGCATCCCACGCTCAACGAGGCCGTGATGGAAGCCGCGCATGGCGTGTTCGGTAAGGCAATACATATCGGATAACCCGTACTGCATAAGCTCTCTCTCCATTACGCAGTACGAATTACGCATTAGACCCATGAGCAAACAGCACACCGCCATTTTCCGCGAGGCGTGCCCCGAACCGCCGTTCTGGGCCGTGACCTTCGAATCCCCGCACCCGCCGGCGCCGGGCTGTTTTGTGCTGGCGGATTTCGGCGGGCCATTGCGCGAGGCGCTGTTCCCTGCCGCGACAAACGCGACGGGCTTCACGGCCATGCTACTGCCGCGTCACCCGGCTACACACCTGCTCCCCGGTGCGCAAGTGGATCTGCTAGGGCCGTTTGGCAGGGGCTTTCGCGTGGGCGCGGTCAGCCGCTTGCTGTTGGTGGCTGAGGCCGCCCTGTTGCCGCCGCTGCTGCCATTGCTGGAGGCTGCGCCTGCCGTCGCGCTCGCGCTCGAAGCTCCGACGCGCGCGCGGTTGCCCGCGCCGGAGCGCATCCCGCCAGCGGTGGAACTGCACCTGATCACACAAGATGGCTCGGCGGGGCTATTGGGGACACTGGAACAGACCCACGAGGGGCAGGCGTCGCTGGCGGAGCTGCTCGCCTGGGCCGAGTGCGTTTGCTTCTCGTGCGAATCGGCGCGCTATCCGGCCCTGGCCGCGCAAATGCGCGCCGCGCGCCTGCACCCCGCCCCGGATTTCGCCCAGGCGCTCGTGCAGGTCGCCATGCCTTGCGGCGTGGGCGCGTGTGAGATTTGCCGCGTGCAAACACAACGTGGCGAACAACACGCTTGTACGCACGGCCCTGTCTTCGACATTTTGGATTTTTGATGCTGGAAGCTGGTTGCTGGAAACTTGTGGCTTGCTGCTTTTTCGCCTTTTCGCTTTCTCGCTGATTCGCATGATAGAACTTGCACCCAACCATAAATACGGCTTGCCCCTCCCCGCGCCGGTGATGCCGGCGGCGGGCGTGTTCGGCTATGGCGACGAATACCGCGACCTGGTGGACTACACTTGCCTGGGCGCGCTCGTTACCAACCCCGTGAGCCTGCACCCGCGCCGGGCCGCGCATCCGCCGCGTATCGCCGCGCACCGCGAGCATCTGATCGTCCATACCGGCCTGGCTAACCCCGGCCTGCGCGCTGTGCTGCGCGAGCACCGCGCAAGCTGGGAGCGCCTGCCGATTCCGGTCATCGTGCATCTGATCGCCACGACGCCCGCCGAGACTGCCGCGCTATGTGAGCAGCTGTCCGGGGCGCGCGGTGTGGGTGGGGTGGAACTGGGACTCTCGGAGGGCGTCGCCGCGCGGCAAGCTGTTGCGCTGCTAGAAGCGGCTCGGGAGGGCGATCTGCCCGTGATTGTGCGGGTGCCGTTCAGCCGCGTAGAGACACTGGCCCTGCCACTGGCGCAGGCTGGCGCGGACGCGTTCACGCTGACCGCGCCGCCGCGCGCAGTATTACCGGCAGGTCTGAGTTCCGATGCGCCCGATACACGTCTGTATATGCGCGGGCGGCTCTATAGCACGGCGGCGTTTCCACAGTTGTTGAATGTGCTGGCGCGCTGGGCGCGGCGGCTCGATGTCCCCGTCATCGCGTGCGGCGGTGTGACTTCTGTGGAGGATGCGCTGGCGTGTCTGGAGCTGGGTGCAGCGGCCATCCAAGTGGATGCGTTGCTCTGGCGCGACCCGGCACTGATCGAGCGCGTCGCGCGCGGGCTAGCTGCACCGGTTGTCCCAGCCTTGTGAGGTGAGAGCATGGTGACTTCTGCTGTTTTGGATGCCAGCGCCGACCTGCCCCTGTACCAGCAATTGAGCAATGTGTTGCGCAGTAGAATCGAAACCGGCATGTACAAGCCAGGGGATGTTATCCCTTCGGAGCGCGTCGTTGCCCAACAACACGGCATCACTCGACAGACGGTCAGGCACGCCCTGCGCGAACTGGTGCAAAGAGGCTATCTGGAAGCGCGCCAGGGGAAGGGGTACATTGTGGTTGCGTCCGCTGTCACGTCCGAGCCGGCACCGGTATGCCCATTGCTCAACGACCCAGCCCATCACAACGTATGCCACGATAGCACCCAACTACTCAAATTGACCGTGATCGAACCGAGTGAAACAACAAGTCTACTGCTAAAAGAAAAACTCATTTACATTGAACAGCGCTTGTTGGCGCAAGATGTTATTATCGGCCTGAGCCAACTGCAGCTCTCCTATGCCCTGTGCGCTAAAATTCTCCAGTTTGATTTAGTCAATATGTCTGTAGAGCGCGTCTTGGTCGAGCGCTGCGCAATTCACCACTATTCTCAACAACACTGGATCGAAGCAGTATACGCCACTAAAGAGGAATGCGTGCATCTAGGCTTGCCAGAAGCCCATCCAATGCTTGTTATGCATCACTTTGCTTATCAGAAAAATCAGCGTCTCATGGGCTACCGGCGGCTGGCTTACCGGGGCGATTGGCATCAATGCCTGCATGAGACGTAAAACACACCACGGCTGCTATTGCAAGTGGTTATTGTAATTCAGGTTGTCCTTCCCCATGTTTACGGGACAAGGCGACCTGATCTACCCTCAATTTCATTAAGTTTAGGACATAGGCCTGGCAGGTTTCCAGGCCTTGAGTCTACAAAACGTCTTATGCACCGGTAAAAACTATCCCCTCCAATTGGGGTGAAATCTGCCTGGTCTTAACTTAATGACATTGGGTCTACCCTATCAGGAGAACCTACTATGAACACCTTTCAACCCTTCCACACCATCGGACTAGCCAAAGAAATCGAATCCCCCGAAAATCCAGACGGATTAGAAAAGCGAGTTGCTCTGATTCCTGCGGATGTAGAGCAACTGGTTGCAGCTGGGGCTACGGTCTACGTTGAGACCGGAGCTGGCCTCGGCGTGGGTTATGCTGACGCCGCATACACAGCAGCCGGCGCGCTACTGCAAAGCGGTGACGAAATCTACCAGGACAAAGACCTGATTATCAAGTTCAAAGGCCCGGCGCTGGAGAGCATCCCGCTCATGCGCCCTGGCGCGACGCTGTTTTGCATGGCGCATTTCCACTCATTTCCCAAACGCGCGGCAGCACTACAACAACACCGCATCAACGTTATCGCTATGGAAGAAATCCGCGAAGCGCCCGAAGCACGCCCGGATGAGGTGGTGCTTGCGCGCATGGCCGCCGATAATTGCCTGGAGCCGCTGCGTGCGCGGCGCATGGAGCTCCACTTTATCGGCTGGAGCACGCGCATGGTCGGCGCGATCCGCCATATAGGGCGCAGACGTCCACGCGCGCTTAGTCTGCTCAATGCCGATATTACACCGCAAGAACTCATTAACTTCGGTCCACGCGCGCTGTATTTTTACGATAGCGCAAATTTCGACGATCCACACCACATCTTACCCTTCTTACTAGAGCACAACGCGCTGCTCTATGATCTCCATGTCTTTGAGTCCCAACACGGGGGGCGCGCCACCGAGTATTACAATCTCACGATACCCCGCAAACCGTTCGGTCAACGGCGCATTCAGGCGCTGCACGAAACCGGGCAGGCGGGCGCGCGTTACGGGGCACACTTACTCACCAAAGTCAGTCGCAAGGTAGCGGCTTTGCGCGAGGCGCATGTCGTAGTTTTGGGCTATGGCAATGTGGCCTTGGGTGCGATGGACGAGTGTTTGCAGCAAGGCACACACACGGTCCGCATTCTCACCGAGCGGCACACCCGCAAGAATGAGATCGAACCATGGCTGGCGGAGGCTGATCTCATTATCAATGGAGCAGATATTCCGCAGGAACAACATGGGAAGCGCTTTTTGATCACCCGCGAGCATGTGGATGCAGTCATCCAACCAGGAACAGTCATCATTGACCTGATCGGCGGTAGCCCTACTAACCGCAGCCCGGTGGAGAACATCATCGAGTGTACTTACATGAATGATCCCTACTTTATAGAGCAGGATGTGTACTTCTCGGCGCTGTGGGGCTGGCCGATGATGGGCCTGATGCGAGAGACGACCATCAAGTACAGCGGGCAGATTCTGGATGTGCTGTTAAACGAGGAGCGTTTGATTGAGGGCCTGGGACGGCTCACACCCGGCGTCGAGCAGGCGCTGGTCTGCGGGCCGTTTTACGGGTGAAACGTATCACAGCGTAGGTGGACAAAGCAAGGCTGCCTGTCACCATCACGGGTTGCCTTCTCACAGCGAATCTCATATAATGAACATAGTTACGCAGTTTGTTCCATCAAACGCTCTTGAAGCTAACAAAGTGGTTTTTAAGAGTGTTTTGCGTGGATGGGCGTACCCGTCCACGCAAAACACATCTTTTTTAGCGGCTTATAAAAAATGAACCGTAAATAAAACTACTTGCAAGAATCACTCCTTGAAAATTCATAATCCGACTTTTTAGCCCCGTTTAAGAGGCGTTGTTTAGTATCCCGACGGCTTCAACACCGGGCAGAGTAACAATGGCGAATACTATGTGACAGTAACCGTTAAGTATTTATCCGGAAATCCCGCTGGTGATCAAATCTGCGCGCCCCGGTAACCGCGTCAGACAACACACAAGAGCAATCTATGCCATGTTCAAAAGTAGCCACGGACACGGAAGTGTCGTTCTTTTTATATGCGCGCTGGTGATTGCACTGGGCCTGCTGATCTTGCCCCGGCCCCGGAAGCTTCATGCACCGGATGCCACAGCGCAGCGCGTAGCTCACGCGCCCACCAGCGCCGCCACACTCGCGCCGCCCATAGCCACATCCACAGTCACGCCCTGGCCCACACTCCCACCCACCTGGACGCCTACACCCGCTCCAACAGCTACGCCCACGACCTTCCCCAGCCCAACAGCGACAGTTACCCCGGAGCTGCCGCCCACACCCACCCCACGCGGGCGGCGCGTACCTACGGCCACCCCGTTGCCGCCCCCCAGCTTCGAACCATTGAGCGCCCCACCGCCTGCTGGCGTGCTCTGGATTGACATCAGCCTGAGCACGCAAATGCTCACAGCCTACGATGGCCCGACGCCAGTCAACACCTTTGTAGTCTCCACCGGCAAGGCCGCTACCCCCACCGTCGTGGGACAGTTTCACATCTGGATCAAACTGCGCTATGATGATATGGTTGGGCCGGGCTATCATCTGCGCAATGTCCCTTTTGTCATGTATTTTTATCGTGGTTACGGGATTCACGGCACTTACTGGCATACCAACTTCGGAACGCCAATGAGCCACGGCTGCGTCAATATGGAAACCACGCAGGCTGAATGGCTGTTCAATTGGGCGGAAGTAGGAACTCTGGTCAACGTGCGCCCATGAGCGCGCAAGGAGGCAACATTGCAAACACCGACTATTGCCGCTGTCATTCTGGCAGCAGGAGAATCCAGCCGTTTTGGGCAGCCCAAGCAGTTGCTCGATTGGCAGGGCCGCCCGCTAATTGCCCACATCGCCGATACGGCCTGGGCCGCCGGGTTTACCCCGGTCATTGTAGTTTTAGGCGCAGGCGCGGACGAAATCGCGCTTGCCCTGGCAGGTCGCCCGGTACAAGTGCTCACCAATTACCGCTGGGCTGCCGGCGTGAGCACGAGCCTGGCTGTAGGCGTCGCGGCTTTGCCCGCACACGTTGAGGCGGCGCTGTTTTTGCAAGCTGACCAACCCGGCATCACGCCGCGCTTCTTGCAGACACTCGCGACGCGCTGGCGCGAGACCGGCGCGGGTATCGTCGTCCCCACTTGGGAGGGGCAATACGGCAGCCCAGTGCTGTTCGCGCGCGAGTTATTCCCCGCGCTGGCCCAGCTTAGCGGCGATGTGGGCGGGCGCGCGCTCTTCACAGCCCACGCCGACCGACTCGTCACCTTGCCGGTAGCAGAGCCACTTTTGTTGCACGATCTCGATACGCCCGAGGCTTACGCCCAGCTGCGGGCGCAGGTGCAAGGTGCTGAACCGGACATCCTGTTGCGCCCCATCCGCGCCGTCATCGCCGATATGGACGGGGTGCTCTGGCGCGGTGACGCGGCGCTACCAGGATTGGCGAATTTCTTCACGTTTCTTTCCGCGCGCCACATCCCGTTCCAGCTGGTAACGAACAATGCCAGCCGCACCCCCGCGCAATATGTAGAGAAACTCGCCGGATTCGGCATCGCAGTGAACGAGACACAAGTACTCAACTCGGCCATGGCAGCGGCGCACTACGTGCGGGAACACGCCCCGCCAGGTGCAAAGATCTACGCCATCGGCGGGCCGGGCGTACCACACGCCTTGCTCGCCGCTGGGTTGCAAGTGACGCAAGACCACGACGCCGAATACGTCGTGGTGGGCTGGGATCGCCAGATGACGTGGGAACGGTTGGCGATGGCGGCGCAACTCATCCGCCGAGGCTGCCCGTTCATCGGCACAAACCCGGATCGCACCTTCCCTACCGAAAACGGACTGGTTCCGGGCAACGGCGCGCAGCTCGCATTCCTCGAAACTGGCAGCGATAGGCCTCCTCTGGTGATGGGCAAACCCGCGCCCCATCTGTACCAGCAAGCGCTCGCCCGCATGGAGGCCGATCCAGAGACCACCCTGGTCATCGGCGACCGGCTCGATACGGACATCCTGGGCGGCTTGCGGCTGGGAATGCCAACCGCACTACTGCTGTCGGGCATCACCACCCGCGAACTGCTGGCGCAATCGCCTATCCATCCCGCTATGATTTTTGCCGATTTGGCCGATCTAATCACACATTGGCAAAAGGCGCACCCTGAGCTTGCCGAAGAGAGTGCCTGGCCTTCGGCAAGCTCAGGCAGCGTTGGCTAGACTTAGTGTTCGTAAAAGAATAACTTTCCCCATTTTTGCTCTCAGCCCCCGTCCCGGGGGCGTGGGAGGTTATTCTTTTACAGACCCTTAACAACATGGAGGTATGAGATGATTCTATTTTTCGGCGTGCGTTCTGTTGTCCGGGACGATGAGCAGACGCCTTCACAAGTAGCGACGTGCCCGCGCTGCGGGACACACGGGCGCTTGCGAGGGCGTACCATGCGCTCGTACTTTCATCTGTTCTGGATTCCGCTGATCCCTGTGAGTAAACCACAATCTGTGTTAGAATGTCCTCAATGTAAAGCGCGCCTGGTGGCCGGGGCTACACCCAGAAACTAACCTTAGCCAAAGGCCTGGCACCGCCTTTTCGCTGACTCGCTTTCTCGCATTGGAGGCTTATGAAAAAAGATACCGGTTTGAACATTTACGATTTGGATTTACCCGCACTCGAAGCCCTGCTCACCGGCTGGGGCGAACCGACTTATCGCGCTGGGCAGATTTGGGAATGGCTCTACAAGCGCCTGGCGAACGATTTCGATCAGATGAGCTCCTTGCCCAAGTCGCTACGGGAACAGCTTACCGAACATACCCGCCTGGTCGTGCCAGTGGTGAAAGCCCGTCAGGAATCGGAAGATGGCGAAACGCGCAAAGACCTGCTGGAAATGAGCGATGGGGAGCTGGTAGAAGTGGTGCTGATGCACTATCTCAAACGCGAAAGTGCCTGCATCTCCACCCAGATTGGTTGTCCGATGGGATGCGTGTTTTGCGCCACCGGGCAGAGCGGCTTCCGTCGCAACCTCAGCGCGGGCGAGATCGTCGCGCAGGCGTTGCATATCGCGCGCGGGCTGGAGCTCACCGGGCAACGGCTCTCCAACCTCGTGTTGATGGGTATGGGCGAACCCTTGCTCAACTATGATGCTACGCTCGCCGCCGTGCGTTGTCTCAGCCATCCGCGCGGATTCCGCCTGGGCCAGCGACACATCACCGTCAGCACAGTTGGCATCGTGCCTGGTATTCTGCGCCTGGCCGAAGAGGGCTTGCAAGTGAACCTGGCCGTCTCCCTGCACGCCGCCACCGATCCGCTGCGCAGCACCCTCATGCCCATCAACCGCAAGCACGGGTTGGATGCGCTGTTCAAGGCGCTAGCGCAATATATCGAGCGCACCAATCGCCAGGTGACGCTAGAATGGGTGTTAATTGATGGGGTCAACGATACACTAGAACAGGCCGAGGCCTTAGCCGCCCGTGTGACTGGTTCGCTGGTGCATGTGAATCTCATCCCCTTGAATCCTACCGCCAACTACGCCGGACGCCCTTCCGCCCCGGAGCGGATCACTGCATTCACCGAAATTCTAGAGCGCCGACGCATCCCCTTCACCGCTCGCCTACGGCGCGGGCTAGACATCCAGGCCGGCTGTGGGCAATTGCGCCGTCGGCAAGGGTGAGCCCCCGTTTCAAGGGCAAAGGGAGACCTGGTAGGTTTTTGAAACCTGCCAGGTCTAGCCGAAAATTTCGCACTTAGGGTCTGTAAAAGAATAGTTTCCCGCTACAACCGCCCCCGGGACGGGGGCTGAGAGCAAAAAAACGGGAAGTTATATTTTTACAAGCCCTTAATCGAGCCTACCGAGACCTAGCGCTGGTTTCGATAGATTCAACCTTGGTTTCACTTGGCGTGCCACTTTTGCTACAATGCGATTAACCAGCGGTTGGATGAAAATGTAGCGCATTCATGCGCCGCGCATTCATGCGCCGCGCATAGATGCGCCGTTCGCAACCCCACGGAGCAGCCGCTTCGCGCTACGCTGGTTTTGATTCGCCATTCGCTATTCGCTATTTTCAAAGGGAGGTGCATTGTGCGCATTCTACGCAGTTTTCTATCTGTAGGTTTAACCCTGATTGCGGCAGCGGGGGGTGGTTGGGCCGGAACTTATGTCCGCGCCCGGCTTCAAGGTGAGCCAAAACCCGAATTCCGCATCCGCCATACAAATGCAGCGGGGCAGGAATTCATTGGGTTGCAAGTGACGCTGGTACACTTTCTACCGGGATTGGCCGCTGCCTTATTGAGCCGCCCGCGCTGGCTCGGCGCTTTCCTGGGCAGCTTCACCGCCGGCGCACTGATCAACGAACAGTATGATGATCATCTGCTGACCTTGCTAGAATCGCTCCAGCCCCAGACTACAACAGCACCGCAGTTAGTACCGGACGCATAGCGTACAACACCCCGTATCAACAGGCGTAAATCCGAGAAGGGCGCAAGTCCTTCACGTTTCACGGCCCTTGATTTTTTGCTTGCCCGCTTGCTCGTGGTATAATGAACGGAATAGCACACGAGGAGCGGTAACTAGCATGGTAAAAGGATTGTTCAAGCGCATTTTCGGCGATAGTAACGAGCGGGAAATTGCGCGGCTACAAAAGATCGTAGAAAAAATTAACGCCCTGGAAGCAGACTTCAGGGCGCTTGACTCAGAAGCCTTGCGCGCCAAGACCGCCGCATTCCGCGCGCGCCTGGCGCAGGGCGAGACGCTCGACGATTTGCTGCCGGAAGCCTTCGCTGCGGTGCGCGAGGCCAGCCGCCGCACCATCGGGCTGCGCCATTACGATGTACAACTCATCGGCGGCATGATTCTGCACCAGGGCAAGGTCGCTGAAATGCGCACGGGCGAGGGTAAGACGCTCGTCGCCACACTCCCACTCTACCTCAATGCACTGGCCGGACAAGGTACGCACCTGATCACCCCCAACGACTACCTTGCCAAGTTCGGCGTCCAGTGGATGGGGCCAGTCTACTCTGCCCTAGGAATGCATGTGAGCATCATCCAATCCGCAGCAGCGGACCCCGATCATGCTTCATTCATGTACGATCCAGAATTCACCTCCGGCGATGATCGCTACCAATACTTGCGGGCCATTCCCCGTCAAACCGCCTATGCCGCCGACATCACCTACGGCACCAATAACGAGTTCGGGTTCGATTATTTGCGCGACAATATGGTGATAGACCTGAGTCAATGCGTACAACGCGAACTACACTATGCGATTGTGGATGAAGTGGACAGCATCCTCATTGATGAAGCACGCACACCGCTCATCATCTCCGGCCCGGCGGAGGAATCTTCAGAACTCTACCAACAGTTCGCTGGCGTCGTGCAGCAACTGCGTGGTTGTCCGATCAAAGACAACGCCGATGCCGAGCTCGCTGATCCTAACGCCGACTATGAAGTGGACATTCGCTCGCAAGTAGTGATTCTCACCGAAGCGGGCGCTTCAAAAATAGAGCGGATGATGGGCATTTCTGAGGAGCAAAACCTTTATGATGAACACCACGCGCACATGGTCCCTTATCTCGATAATGCCCTGCGCGCTAAAGAATTTTATCACCTGGATAAAGAATACGTTATCCGGGATGGGGAAATCATCATTGTAGACCAATTCACCGGGCGGCTGATGTTTGGACGGCGCTTCTCTGAAGGCTTGCATCAGGCCATTGAGGCCAAAGAGCGCGTGGAAGTGCGCCGCGAATCGCTCACTTATGCGACCATCACGTTCCAAAATTTCTTCCGCATGTACAAAAAACTCGCCGGGATGACCGGTACGGCGGAAACGGAAAAAGAGGAACTTCACAAAATTTATGATCTGGACGTTATGGTATTGCCCACCCACGTCGAGTATCGTTCACGCTTTGGAACACTGACCGAACGCCAAATCGAGGTTGCTGAGACAAAGGTGGCCTTCGCGGGCGTGGTGGAAGGCTACGATTCTGTCAAAGTCGTCGTGTATGATGGCCCTGACGAGCGCTATTACCGGCGGCTCGATATGTCCGATGTCATCTACCAGACCGAGAGTGCCAAGTTCCACGCTGTAGTCGAGGAAATTCAGGCCGCCTATCAGTCAGGACGCCCGGTGCTGGTAGGAACTGCCGCCATCGAGACCTCCGAGCGGCTTGGCAAACTGCTCAAGGCGCGCAAAATCCCCCACAACATTCTCAACGCCAAATACCATGAGAAAGAAGGCGTCATCATTGCGCAGGCCGGGCGGCCCGGCGCAGTCACCATCGCCACCAACATGGCCGGACGTGGTGTGGACATCCTTCTCGGCGGCAACGCCGAGGGCTTAGCGCGCGATCAACTGCGCAAAGAGGAAATTGATCTGGCCCAAATCCGCGCTCTGGATTGGGAGACCGCGCTGAAAATGGCCCGGCGTGGCGAAGACCCTGCCACACAGTATGCCGAACGCTGGGCCGCAGTACTTTTTGACAAAGTGCAGCAATGTGAGGCCGACCGACAAGCCATCTACACACAAGGCGGCCTACACGTCATCGGCACAGAACGCCACGAGGCGCGGCGCATTGACAACCAATTGCGTGGACGCGCGGGACGTCAGGGCGATCCCGGCTCCAGCCGCTTCTACATCTCATTGGAAGATGAGCTGATGCGCCGCTTCGGCGGGGAGCGTCTGCAACCGTGGATGGAACGCGCCGGCATGGATGACATGCCACTAGAATTCAATGTGATCGGCAAGCTTATCGCCTCGGTGCAAGAGCGCGTGGAGGGCTATAACTTTGACATCCGCAAGCACGTGCTGGAATACGATAACGTAGTCAGCAAACAGCGCGAAGTGGTGTACGCCGAGCGGCGCAAAATCCTCGAGCGCGATAATCTACGTGCCGACCTGATGGATTTGTTAGCGAGCGAAATTACGCGGGTGATAGCTGAACACACCCAGGGCTTCCCTGAGGACTGGACCTTACCCATTATGATTGCGGAATTGCGCAAGTTCGTCCCCATGCCGCGCGAAGTCAGCCCGGCGACCTGGGAGGGGCACAGTCAGGAACAAATCATCCAACAGTGCGTGGCCTGGGGCGAACAAGGCTATCAAAACCTCACCCGCGACCTGGGGGAAGCTGTCTACCGCAGCCTGCGGCAACAAGATCTCACCCTCGATGCCATGCAAAACAGCCATGATCCGTTGTTGCAGAAAATCCTCGTAAACGTTACGGCCCGCTTCGGACAGGCCTTCGTGGACGAATGGCGCAATCAACCGTTGCGGCGCTTCCCTGAAGATACTGAGGTCACGCTAACAGAAATCGTCACGGAGGCCTACCGCTCATATCGGGAGCGCCAAATCATGCTGCGCCCACTGGATGACGCCTGGGTGCGCCACCTTACTGACCTTGAAGTATTACGCGAGGGCATCAACCTGCGCGCCATCGGGCAACAAAACCCGCTGGTGGCCTATCAGAAAGAAGCCTTTGAGGCTTACCAGGAAATGATGGATGGCGTGCAAGATAAAATCGTGCGCGCAATTTTCAGCGTCCCCCAGTCCCCGGCAAAGCCTGCGCGTCGCCAACCGGTATTGCAAATGCAGCGGCGGAACGTGCGGACTATGGGCGGCAGCGGTGAAACCGCCGCGCCACAGCCGACGCGCCAGGTACAAGTCGGCGCGCGCGAGCTGGGGCGCAACGATCCTTGTCATTGCGGCAGCGGTAAAAAGTACAAAAGTTGTCATTTACAGCAGGATCGGAGTAACGGCATTATCCGTACCATCACTGTCTCCCCCACTCCCGCTAACTCCAGAGCGGATCAGAAACGTCGGAAGTAAGGTTATCGTGCATGGAACGCGATCTGACCACCCGCATCGTGCAGGACATGGATCCTGACCTGTTATTGTTCCTACAGAACTATGTGGATTCTTTTGCCAAGTGGGATTTACTGCGCTTTTTTTACGCAAATCCGCACACACTAGATACGTTAGAGAACATTGCGCAAGCTACGGGACGCCCGGATACTGTGCTGGAACGGGAACTGGCTGAGCTGGCACAGCGTGGAATGCTTGAAGAAACCCGTATGGGGGAGCAGCTTGTCTACTCACTGACTACCACTTCCGAAAAGCGACAACGCCTGAAGCACTTTATCCAAAGCTGCGAGGATAGCCAGTTTCGCGTTAAAGCGATCTTTCACATCATTCGCGGTTCTTACGAAGATTAAACCTTCTGCTGGTCAGAACTGCATTTCAAGTGTATAATATAGCGTGCGATAAAAAAATCGAACAGCAATAGTAAAATTTGCTCAACGAATCGCAGAACTGGTTATTGCATAGCGTGTAGTGCTATGGCAACATGGGATTATAGTTTTAGATAAAGTTATCGGTTTTATGGAACCGAATTAAAATATAGAGTAAATTATGGACACTATCAGCGAATTACATGATTGGGCCTACCGCATTCCTAAAATTGACCTACATCGCCATCTTGAAGGCTCGCTACGCTTGAGCACATTGGGAGATATTGCCCAGGAACACGGTATCGAGTTACCCAGCTATGACTTGGAGACTCTGCGCCCCTATGTGCAGATGACCAACGACACCCCCGATTTCCACACCTTTCTTGGTAAATTCAAACTATTGCGTCACTTCTACACCTCCAAGCAAGCCGTTCAGCGCATTGTACATGAAGCCATCGCCGACGCAGCTCAAGACAACATTCGCTACCTGGAGTTGCGTTTCAACCCGGTGGCACTCTCGCGGGTGCAAAACTTCGCTCTTGATGAAGTTACTACGTGGGTCATTGAAGCAACCGCACAAGCCCAAACCGAACTGGAGATTCGCACTTGCTTGATTCTACAAATCGGGCGCGAAGAGCCGCTTGAAATCGCCGAGGCCATCGTGGATATTGCCATTGCCAACTATGGCCCGCTAGTGCGCGGTATTGATCTCGCCGGCGATGAAGCCAACTACCCCGCCGAGCGCTTCGCGGCTCCTTTCACCCGCGCTTATGAAGCCGGATTGGGAATTACCGTCCATGCCGGTGAAGCCGCCGGAGCAACGAGTATCTACGCCGCCATCAACGACTTACACGCCATGCGCATCGGCCATGGCATCCGTGCGGTGGAGGATTCCATCATCATTGATGCTCTCTACCGCCGCAACATTTCCCTGGAAGTGTGCCCCACCAGCAACTTGCAAACGGGCGTTGTACCGGGCGTCTCCGTGCATCCGTTGATAGACCTGCTCAACCTGCGCTTGCGCGTCACCATCAACACCGATGACCCCAGCATCAGCGCCACCACACTGACCGATGAATACATCGTCGCGGTCGAGAAAATTGGCCTGAAGCGTGAGCAACTCTTCGCGGTGTTGCGTAATGGCATCGAAGCCGCTTTCATCCCGGAAACAGAACGTTCACAACTCCGCGAGCGTTTCCGGCAAGAGCTGACCGCCTTCCCTGGCAGTACCGCTTTTGATACCGCCGGGTGAGGCCATGCAATTCCGCTGGTTGAGCGTCGCCGGGATCGAACTGACCTACGCCGGGCGCGTGTTGCTTCTTGACCCCTTCATCTCCCGGTTTCCACTACACCGCCTGTGGCGGCCACAGCAGTCTGATGCAGCATTGCTAGCCCAGCATATCCCCCAGGCGAACTTTATCCTGATCACACACGCGCACTGGGATCACCTCTTTGATGTTCCCGCGCTCAGTGCACAAACCGGCGGAGATGTTTACGGCTCGCGCAACACAGCCCGTTTGTTACAGGCCGCGGGCGTCCCCATAGAGCATATTCACCATATCGCTGGCGGTGAGCAGCTGGAGCTCGACCCATTCCATGTGACTGTGCTGCCAGCCGAACACATGACCGTTTTAGGGCGAATTCCGCTCCAAGGTCGCCTCAAAGAACCGGTGCGCCCGCCCCGGTATCCCTGGCACTACAAAATGGATATCAGTTTCAGTTTTTTGATCGAAGCCTCAGGCGTGCGCTGGCTTTACTGGAACGGGGTATTGCCCGGCCCAGCCCCCGCTGCGGATGTGTTGTTCATCTTACCCTACGGCGATTCCGTGCGCTTGGCACCGCTGCTTGCGGCGGTGCGCCCGCGCTGGATTGTTCCCATTCACTGGGACGATTTCCTGCGCCCGTTGACCGCGCCGCCACGGCCTTCGTTTGCCGCACCGCGCTGGGGTTGGCCGCCTGTGCAGCGTATCCAGCTAGCGCACTTCACAGCGCAGCTGGCGCAGCTCGCGCCGGAAGCACAGGTGTTCATCCCGCAACGCTTCACGGCCTATGCTTTTGATCCACAATCCGCGCCAGAGGCACAAGCGACAGTAAAAACAGCAGCGCATAGATCGTAAAGACCACCACGTACCCCAAACCCGGCGTTTCTGGAACGTTAGCGGTAAAAAAATCGGCTATCGGGCCGCCGATGTATGCCCCCACTGCCCCCGCGCCTGCCCCAGCCAGGTTGGAAATTCCCAAAAAACGCCCCGCCTCGGCCTGCGGCACCAGCCCCACGCCCAGCGCCCAGTTAGCCGAATAGAAGAACCCCATTGCTATCCCGATCAAACAAGCCGCTGCGTAAACCAACGTAAGATTGGAGGCCAGCAACAGCAACAACGCCCCCGTGGCAGCAATTACAGCACTCAGAGCTATTATGCACTTACACCCAAACCTGTCACTAAGCCACCCGCTTGGCAACGCCGCCAGCAACACAAACACTCCCACAAACATCATCATCTGCGCCACCGGTTCAGCGGCGGCTTCGTCAACTAAACCAAAGCGCCCTTGCAAGAAGTATAGTGCAAACCCAGAAATACTGAAAGCCGGAACGAGAAACGCCAGGCGGTTCATCACCCACCAGGCAAAAGCACGATGATGCGCCAGCTGCGCTGCGCCAATGCCGATACGCACGCTAAGCCAAACGCCCAACGCTACAGCAAGCACCATCGCGAAAAGACCAAAACTGCCCATGGCAAGTATCAAAACGCGCACAGCTGCCACCCCGGACAACAGATCGCCCAGAAGCGTCACCCCGGCCCCCATACTCAAAATAATCAGCGTGAAGGCCGTTGTCATCAACAACAAGCGCAACAATGGCCGCCAATTGAAGGGCACAGGTTTCTTGGGGAGCGGAATTTCGCGGGTGAGCAAGGCCAATCCCAGGCTCAAGAGGACAAATACACTCAAGATGCCTAGCCCAATCCATAACTGCTGATCCCCGATAGGTGCAGCAATCAAAACTGCGACCAAAATCATCGGGATGGGCACCTCTAGTAATGTCTTGATGCCGGACGCGAGGCCTTGTTTTTCTAGGGGAATAAGGTCAGGGATAAAACCTTGCACGGCACTGTGCGCGGCGTTATTACATACTTGTAACAGCAAATAGCCAACGAAAAGCGCCCAGAAACCGGACATCCCGGATAGCCCCGCCGTCAAGCCAATGGCGAGGATGAAAGCAATGCTGCCCGCCGCCCCACCGAAGATGAAGGGGCGACGACGTCCCCACCCTAACGTAGCGCGGTCAGAGAGCATCCCCCACAGTGCTTGTGACAATAAGGCCGCCATCAGTCCCCACAGACGTAGCGTGCCGATGTACGTGGCCTTGGAAGTCTCACCCACGAACTGTTGCACGAGGAGCGGCAAAACCAACGGGACCAAAGTTTGCGAGATCATCGTGAGCGCCAGATAGTAACTGTTGATAGTGATGTACTCGTGCCACTTCACAACGTGAGTTTGCAACATGGGCCTCCTCTGGAAATGGCGAATCTCAAAACTTAACCCATCGCGGATCTGACGATCCGCTCTGAGCACTCTGGCTCCGAGGGGAACGTCAGTTCCCCGAATTTTCATCCAATCGCCGGTGAACCATCGGTTAATGAGGAACTCCTTCGGAAATGGCGAATGGCAAATCAAAACCAGCGTAGCGCGAAGCGTCCGCTTCGCGGGGTTGCGAACTGACAGTGCGCGTTACATTTTCGTAACTACTTAGCCAAGAGGTGGGACGCACTTGTTTTACAGGCAAGACCGTGAGTTTTGTGCTTCCCGCCGCCATTTCAGGCGCAAAAGTGCGTCCCACCTGAGTAGTTACACATTTTCGTCAGCGTGGGTGTGGCAATGCTACTTGGAAATTCCTGTAAAAAAGCGATAAAATACCAGGGATTGTATAAAAAAACTGGCTTGCAGAAACCAACCGCAAGCCAGCCATTCTTCGAGATATACTCAGCCCGGCGGCCTTCGACAAGCTCAGACAACGAGGTTGGGTAAAGTGTCTCCTTCGGGGGGACATTGCAGGCTTTGTTAGAACAGCGTCGCTTGCTCTGCTCTTTCGTAAGGAATCTCCAGATGCTCATAAGCCAGCCGGGTAGCCGCGCGCCCACGGGGAGTCCGATCGAGGAAACCGAGCTGCAACAGATACGGCTCCACCACATCCATAATCGTATCGGGCGCCTCGCCGATGGAGGCAGCAATGGTCTCCAGTCCCACCGGCCCGCCGGCGAACTTCTCGATGATAGCGCGCAACACGCGCCGGTCGAGGTCGTCCAGCCCGCGCCCATCAATCTCCAACAGCGCGAGCGCCTCAGCCGCGGTCTGCGCGGTGATGACGCCATCCCCGCGTACCTGGGCATAATCGCGCACACGACGCAGCAAGCGCAACGCTACGCGCGGCGTGCCACGCCCCCGGCGCGCGATCTCGTCGCGGCCTTCCGGGGCCATCTGCACTTTGAGCGAGCGCGCAGCCCGTTCGACAATCTCCGCCAGCGCCGCCTGCTCGTAGAAATCCAGCCGGTACACTGCCCCGAAACGTGTGCGCAGCGGCGCACTGAGCAGTGCCAACCGTGTCGTCGCGCCGATGACAGTAAAGCGCGGCAGGCTCAACCGCACGGTGCGCGCGCCCGGCCCTTGCCCGATGATCAGATCGAGCGCGAAATCTTCCATCGCCGGATACAGGATTTCTTCGACGACTTTTCCCAACCGGTGGATTTCATCAATGAAGAGCACCTCTTTCTCGTGGAGGTTGCTGAGGATGGCGGCCAGATCACCAGCGCGTTCGATGGCCGGGCCAGCAGTGATGCGGATGGGCGCGCCGATTTCATTGGCGCAGATGTGCGCCAGCGTGGTCTTGCCCAATCCCGGCGGGCCGTAGAACAGCGTGTGCTCCAGTGGCTCGTGGCGTCCCTTAGCGGCTTCGATGAGGATGCGTAAATTCTCGCGCACCCGCTCCTGACCGATTAGATCATCCAAGCGTTGCGGGCGCAAGGCGCGGTCGAGGACTACTTCTTCGGGTTCAGCTTCTGGTGAAAGATTGGGGTTCTGGCTCATCGTGTCTTCCAGTACTTGCGCACCTGGCCCATACCAGGCTCCTCGAAAGCAGCCCAGTTGAAGCCCTGTGCGGTGAGAAAAGCGTGGCGCTCCGTCTCTGCCAGAGTGCTGGCCGGGCAGAAAATGAGCGATCCACCGGAGCGGGTCACACGCAGCAGCTCTGGCAGCTCCGCGTCCGGTTCGTCGCCGAAAACGTGTCCACATAATACCACGTCCGCAAACCCATCGGGGAAAGGAACGTCGGTGATGACACCATCCACCGTGTAAAAGTTGCGGAAGCCTTGCGCGTGAGCCTTGCCTTTCATGTAGCGGCGTAGATTCTCCACCGGTTCGACGGCAAACACGGTTGCCGCGCCCATGGCGGCAGCAACAAAGGCCAGCCGTCCCGTTCCCGCGCCAATGTCGAGCACAGTCTTGCCGGCAAAGTCTACCAGGTCGGTGATCTCGCGATCATCCCAGCCTAGAAAGGGTTGGGCATCATAGCGAGCCGGGTCTACCGCGTACACCAGTAAGTCTTCGAGTGAACGCAATATAGTGATTTCCGCCCGCCGTAAAGCCTCGGCATCCACCCGCGGCGTTTCATGAGACAATACCGCATCTACCCAGGGCGCGATTTCGGGGCATTTATGGCGTAAGAACCAGGCCACTGTGGGGTATGCTTTGAGTGTCAGGGCGAAATCGTCTTGGGGAAAACCCCAGATTGGAAACCAACTAAGTTGCACCCGCTCCAACAAGAGCAGCGTGTTGAACGAAAGCGGCGTAACATCCATCCAGTTTAGGGACATAATCGCTCCTGAATTGTAATCTCGTAAAACACGATCAGAAAATCACGCTTCACGTTTCAAAGTTTCCCTATCTTCGCATGATTTTGATTTTATGCAAAGCCGGGCTTGCACCCCTGCCGGGTTTTAGAAGAGAACGATATAACTTATTGCTCCCATGGTATTTTGTGCTATAATGGCTTAAGTTGTTACTTGTTCACCAAAAGCCTGTCGTACCTATTCAAGTCACACTTGGGCTGTCATTGTACGCCGTCTGCGATGCAGCAATCGCGTTCGCAGTTAAGGGCGCTGCGCCGCGCAGATGCGGCTCACGATGACAATGGTTGTGTAGTTACGCAAATTCTAATAAGGAGCGTGCCATGCAGAGTAATGTCGAAAAAATCCAGACCGCGTTGCGTGATGTCATTGATTTTGAGATTGGGTTAGATGTGGTAGCACTAGGCCTGATCCGCGCCATCGAAGAGACCGAGACTGGCGTGCAAATCACCATGATTCTCACCTCACCGATGTGCCCGATGGCCTCATTTATGATGCAGCAGGTTCACGAGCGCGCCAGTGAGGTTAGCGAGAAACCCGTCGAAGTAGTGTTCGGCAAAGAGCAATGGAAGCCGGATTTGATGGAGCAAGAAGCGCGCGATGCCCTGGGCATTTAAGGTTTAAGGCGTATCGTTGCATTCTTGCGAAAATGTGTTATTATACCGTTGCTCCTGCCGTGTACGTGACGCCGTCGCGGGGTTTTGAGCCAACACCTTGACAAATGGGAGCCGTAGTCCGTTGCTGATGATGCGGTAGCTTTCGAGCAAGGCGGAAACAGCAGGCAGGTTCCCACCTGCGTAAGCAGGGTCAAAACCATCGGCGCACGGCACGGCGGGCATGACTCATCAAACCGCTCCTTCGGGAGCGGTTTTTTTTTGTTCCCCTAACGCTCATTATGTAAAGTCTCCTTGACTTTCTCGTGGGGCTATGTTATGCTCTAAACATAAAACCTTGTGCCGTGTAAAAGGCACACGTCGCCAATTCTTTTAGGAAGTGGATATGTTTTGGGAACGTGTAACTGAAGACATCTATCTGTTTACTAGCGACCGCTATGCACTGGTCAACTCGGTGGCAATTCTGACAACTGAGGGAACCGTGGTCATTGACGCACTACCCTTTCCCGATGAGGCAATGCAAATCGCGCAATTCCTCGCTGGGCGGAGCGGCGGACGTTTCCGCTCGCTGATTCTTACGCATTACCACATGGATCACGCCTACGGGCTATTTGCTTTTCCGCCGGGCGTGGATTTGATTGCACACACGCTATGTATGCAGAAGCTCAACGAGGTGGGTGAAATCTCACTCGCCGAAGCGCGCAACAACGACCCGCTCTTCAACGAAGTAACATTACGCTCACCGCAAATCACATTCGATACAGGTGAGCTGACGCTTATTAGTGGCAACAAGACCTTCCGCTTGATGCACTTACCCGGCCATACCGCTGATAATATCGGAGCTTTTTACGAAGAAGAACGCATCTTGTTTGCTGGCGATGCGGTCATGGCTATTCCTATCATCGCAGATGGCGATTACCAACAGGCTATTACTACGTTAAACAAGATTAAGTCGCTAGAACCAGAAACAGTCGTACAGGGACATGGCGAGGTAATTCTACGCGGCGAAGTGCAAGAGGTGATGAATACCTATATCCGTTATCTAGAATGCGTAGCGGGCAAAGCCAACGAAGCATTCCAGCAAGGCAAACCCCGCAAATCGCTCTGGGATGTACCTCTGGAAGCCTGTGGCTTGGAGCGTGTCCCATTAGGGATTGCCAGCCACCAACTCCACGCGGCAAATATGTTGAGTATCTATGACCAGCTCCAACGCGAGCAATGCCCCGGCTCCTGATTACACGCTAATCTTCGACGGTGGCAGTAAGGGCAATCCTGGCCCGGCCTACGGCTCGTACCTCATCCGCACCCGTGATGGGCGCGAAGCATTGCAGCGTGTGGATTTTGGCATCGGTACCAACAATGAGGCCGAATACAACGCGCTGATTGCTGGATTGCAAGACCTGCTGGCACGCATCGAGCACGCCGGTCTCTCCGCGAACAGTTTTATAGTGGAAGTGCGCGGGGACAGCCAGCTGGTGCTGAATCAGGTCGCCGGACGTTGGAAGGTAAAACAACCCCACTTGGCCCCCTTGGTCAACCGCGCGCGCACCCTGTTGCAGCAATTCAAACACTACCACCTGTTGTATCATCACCGCTCGGAGAACGTGCGGCTGCTGGGGCACTGAGCGTGAGCGAGGTCTCCGCGTGGCTGGCGCGATATCTGGCCTTCCTCGAACGGGAAAACGCTTCCCCCTATACCATCAAGAACTACCGCACTGATATACAACAATTTCTCGATTATTGTGCCGAACGCAAGATTACCACGCTAGTGGCACTAGAGCGTGACGTGGTGCGCGAGTATCTTAATGAGCTTACCGACATTGGCTATGCGCGGGCCAGCATCGCCCGGCGCGTCTTTGAGCTGCGCGCCTTTGGCGATCATTTGGTGCGCGCGCGCGCTTGGGAGCAAAACCTTTTCCGGCGCATCTACGCCCCTCGTATAGGTCGCCGCTTACCCCGCTATCTCACCCACGAAGAAGTAGCACTCCTGCTCGCCGTCCCCCAAACCGATACGCCCCAGGGTCTCCGCGACCGCGCCATCCTGGAAACACTCTACGCCTCCGGCGTGCGCGTGAGTGAATTGGCCGGCCTGGATGTGCACGACCTATCACTAGAAATGGGCGAGCTGCGCGTCATCGGCAAAGGGGACAAGGAGCGGGTGGCGCTAATAGGCCGCCCGGCGATTGCAGCGCTGCGGAGCTATCTGGCGGCTGGGCGACCGGGACTTACCGGCAAGCGTCCCTCGAACGCGGTGTTTCTTAATCGTTTTGGGCAACGGCTCTCGGTGCGTTCGATCAGTGAACTGGTGCGGGAGGCTGGTGCGGCTGCGGGAATCGCACAAACGGTCACGCCGCACCTGTTGCGCCATACGTTTGCGACGCACATGCTTGATGGGGGGGCTGATTTGCGAGTGCTTCAGGAACTGCTAGGGCACGCCAGCCTCTCGACAACGCAGATTTATGCGCACGTTACCCAACGCCGCGCCCGTGAGGTGTACTTGCGCGCCCATCCGCGCGCTGGGGACAAAAACGAAACGTAATGCCTATTCTGAACGTGTAGACATGTTTGAACTTAAAAATAACCCCGATTTCGGCGCCCAGGTGGATGAAAATCTCACTAAAGTGTAGCGGTATCAAACGGTTATGACCTATTGTCAGACCGACCAACAAGTAAAACGGGATGGCTGATACGCCAAGTTTGTTCGCTAATCGAGCTACCAGGGATAGCCCGAAGATAATGCCCCCAATTCGATGAAGGTCAAAGGCAGGACACTCGTACTTATGATCTCCATCAAAACTCCCTACACCATGTAGATAAAACGCTTACACAACAACACCGCTGTGACCGGCCCTGAGTTTACCATAGGGCGGTCAAAAGCGGCGTTTAATGGCTATGTATTTCCCCACAGCCTCGGTACGCTATTGGATACATCCTGCGGGCGTGTTTACAACCGTCATCCCCAAGCGGACTGGTTTTCATTTTTCCCGTCCAAAATTTCCAACAAGGGCAAAGGCCAACCGAACGCTTTTTGAATCCAGGCACTATCATACCGCATGAGGAGGATAGAAATAAATCTTTTTATTGCAAGTACGTACTAATTTTGTTTGAAATTGTTTTTGATGAGTGAATCATTTCCTCGTTAATAGTTTTCCTAAAGCACCACAAGTTCTATCATTCTCTCGTTAAACGTGTGACCTTTTGATGCCGAATACGACAGCTATGATGGAGCATGAAACCAGCCTGTGCAGTGTGCGTTTCATATATCTTAGGGTTTGCTGAAGTTAGAAAAGGAGGATAACCCATGAAAACCCATTCGACGCGTTTGGTACATTTTGCTTTGCTTGTGCTAACACTAGTTCTGATTGTGGGCGGCTGCCAGCCGTCGGCTACGCCAACGGTACGGACATCTACGCTTCCACCAGAGACGCCCATGATTCGCACAACACCTGCCCTGCCGGTGACAACGCCGCCCCACGACATCCCCGCAATTGCCCCGCGCGCAGGGACGGCCTTCGCAGCCTACAACCCACCGCCAGTAAATGTCACCCCCACACTCGTTCAGCCCCCCATCGCCCCAGACCTTAGCAACGTCCATATCCCCATGCCGCTCTCAGCGGAGCAGCTCACGCGCCTGACCCGTGATGGTTTCGTCGCCAGCCCCGGCTTGCAAGAAAAGGAATTCTTCACCCTCTATGAGCAGGCCCGCTACGCCAATGTCCCCATCTTCGTCACCAGCGACTCGCTGTTGCACGTTTATCATCTGATGTTCGATAAAACGCTGCGTACCGCCGAGAGCGAGTATTTCTACCCGCTGTTGCAATCCCTCAACCGCGCGCTGCTGGACACGGCGGACGCGCAGTACCAGCAGTTGCGTGGCGGGCCGTGGGAAGATGCGGCCCTGCGCACGGTCGCCTTTATCGCTGTAGGCGGACGACTCGCCGAGGCTGAGTTCCCCATCCCCGTCTACGCCGCCCCATTAACAGAAGCGGAGCTCGCCAACATCGAGGACGCCGCAGGTATCATCCCCTCACCGCTCTTCCCCGGGCTGGAGTTCGGCGAGGACTACACGCAGTACATCCCCCGCGGGCACTATACTCGCAGCGATGCCCTGCGGGCTTACTTCAAGAGTATGATGTGGTACGGACGCATGACGTTCCGCTTGATGACAGATGATAGCAACGTGGGGCGGGCCGAGACCCGCTCGGCGCTGCTGCTGGTGCAAGCCCTGCGGCACACGCAGGTGGCAGAGCGCCCCGCGCTGGAGGTCTGGGCCGATCTTTACGACCCTACAGCCTTCCTCGTGGGGCGCAGCGATGACCTCACCACGCTCGATTACATCCCGGTGATAGACGCCGTCTACGGCGAAAATCCGTCCCTCGCGGAACTGGCAGATGACGCCAACCTAGACACTTTCATCGCTGCCACAGAGTCACTCCCTGCACCGCGCATCCTCGGGCTGGTCATTTCGGATACAGATGACGTGACAGAACAGACCAAGGGCCTGCGTTTTATGGGCCAACGCTTCGTGCCGGATGCGTACATCTTCCGCCAGCTCATCTACCGCAACGTGAGCACCCGGGCAGACCGCCGTGGATTGCCCAATGGACTCGATCTCTTCGCGGCGATGGGGTCGGAACGCGCCTACGAGTTGTTGGACATGATGGGGCATACCAACTACTTGAGCTACACGCTCCAAATGGAAAAAATGCATGCCTGGACAGGCAACCTTACAGTGGATGATTGGACAGAAACGGTCTACAACACCTGGCTCTACACCTTCTATCCGCTTCTGGAAGAACCCGGCGCAGGCTATCCCGCCTTCATGCAATCCACCGCCTGGCTCGATAAGCAACTACACACTTGCCTGGGCAGTTGGGCGGAGCTAAAACACGATACTATCCTCTATGCCAAGCAAACCTATGCCGAAATGGGTGCCGGTTGGTTCCCAACGCCGCCCGATCCATTGCCGGCACGCGGCTATGTGGAACCGGTGCCAGAATTCTACGCGCGCATCGCGGCGCTGGCAGCAATGACCCGCGAAGGGCTTGCCGCACGCAGCCTGTTGGGAGAGCAGGACGCTAATAGCCTCGCGCGCATCGAGGATTTGGCATTGGCGCTCAAAGAGATGGCGGAAAAACAACTGCAAGGAATTCCGCTTACCGAGGAGGAACAGCACCGCATCCGCTACTACGGCGGCGAGCTGGAGCATCTGGTGATGGCTTCCGCCGACGCCCCGCCGGGTGAACCGTATGCCATCCCCTACATGGATGAGAATCCCCAGGCCGCCATCATCGCAGATGTTGCTACGGACCCAGATCCCCAAAGCGCTGGCATCCCCGGGCCTATAGTGTTGCAAGTGGGGGTGGGGCGCATCAACGAGATTCACGTTATCGTCCCATTGATTGAGGAGGATGGCAGCGTGCGCTTGCAGGTCGCCAGGGGTGGTATCTTCTCATACTACGAATTCCCCTGGCCCGCCGAAGATCGCCTGACCGACGAAAAATGGCAAGGGATGTTGGAAGATGGCACTGCGCCACCGCCGCCATCCTGGATCGAGAGTTTCTACACCTCGGCAGGCGAATACCATGATTTACAAACCGCGCTCTACAACTTCCAACGGGGTTGGGTGCGCGCTGTTTTTTACCTGGATACAAACCAGGTGGCTTCTGACTCCCGTCAGTTTGCACGGGGCGCGGCGCTCGATTTCATCACTGCCGAGATAGCCGATTTGCAGGCGCAGAAACACTTCGAGGGACGCCAATGGATCGGAACCAGCTACCGCTCCTTCGACCTGCAATCCGCAAACCGGGCCGTGGTCACGGTGCGAGAGACCTGGGAAGACACGCTCTACGCCTACAGCCTCGCGGAGCATCCTGCGGTAACTTACGAGGAAAGCGATATGCAAGAAATTGGGCAGCGCGGCCCTTATACGCTGGATATGACCTATACCCTGGAGCGCACCCCTGAGAACTGGGTGGTCACACGCATCATAGTTGCTAACGCGCGTCCCGCCTGGTGAACAGATGCGGCGATTGTTTCCCGTTGCGCTGCTCGTGGCGGCGCTAAGCGTGGTGCTGTTGGCCCACCTGTCGCGTCCCATGCGGCAGGTGGGCTTCGCATGCGATCGGCAGACCTGTGGGCCCGTCGCGCCGCCGGATGACAGCGCGTATACACCCTTCACTGCGGGCGCAATTGATCTGACCGGTGACGGCATCCCGGAGATGGTGTTGCTGGAGGGCGAGACCCTGCGCGTTTTGCAAGGGGATGTCGAAATCTGGCGCAGCGATCCCGACTGGCGCATTGTAGACGTGGCGCTGGGCGACCCCAATGATGACGGACGCTACGAGATTCTGGTCGCGCTCTGGAAGCCCGATGATACGGGTGTGCTTACCAGCCATCCCTTCATCATCGGGCATCGCGGTGGCTCGATCAAGGTGATTTGGGGCGGTTCAACGGTGGCGCATGGCATTCACGAGCTGGTGCTGGCGGATGTGGATGGCGACGGCGTGACAGAACTGGTTGTGCTGGAATCGGCGCGGCCCGGCGATGGGCCAGACGTGGCGCACCGCACGCTTTCGGTGTGGGATTGGCATGGCTGGGGCTTCAACTTGCGTTGGCGGAGCGAAACCGGACGCTATTGGGGACTAAACTTTGCAGAAGACGGGGTCATTGTTGCCAACCGCCGATAGATAGCTAATGTCTCTTGCGCAGCGCGTTCCCAGGAGAACTGCGCCGCGCGTTGTATTCCACGAGTGCGTAGGTCGGCGCGTAAGTCGCTATCGCTTAGCAGGCGGCGCAAGCCCTCGCGGATCGCGTCCACGCTGGTCGGATCCACCAACAGCGCCGCATCGCCCACTACCTCCGGTAGCGAGGAGGCGTTAGCGCATAACACCGGCGCACCGCAAGCCATCGCCTCCAGCGGCGGCAGCCCGAAGCCCTCATAGAGGCTGGGGAACACAAACGCCAGCGCACCGCTGTAGAGCGCAGGCAGGTCGCCATCCGCCACATAGCCGGTGAACAACATCCCCTCGCGCGCGGGCGAAGCGTCCAGCGCAGCGTAGAAATCCTCAGCGAGCCAGCCCCGTTTCCCCACGATGACGAACGGCGGGGCTTCTCCCGTCAGATACAATGGTTCCCAGGCGCGCAGCAGGCGCGTGAGGTTCTTCCTCGGTTCGATGGTGCTCACGAAGAGCAGGTAGGCTTCGGGTAGCCCATAGCGCTCGCGGGCGGCGATGATGCGCTCCGGCGGCTGCGGCGTGAACTGCGGATCAGCAGCTTCGAGCACCACCGTGATTTTTTCCGGCGGCACGGCGTAAGCGGCAATCAAATCCTGCCGCGTAGCCTCAGAGACGGCGATGATGTGCGTGGCGCGGCGGCAATAGAGGGGCATGGTCGCGTTGAGATACCAGCGGTTGAGCCGCTTGTGATGCTCCGGCAGATGGCGAAAGATCAGATCGTGGACGGTAAGCACGGTGGGAATGCCATGCAGCGGCAGGAGCAGGTGCTCGGTGGCGTGGAAGAGTGTCGCGCCAGGAATGAGGTGGTTGAAGGAGATGCGCGCCAGCTGCCCGGCCCAGACCAGCATCCGCCAGGGCTTGTAGCCCAGGGCGACGGTGCGCGTGGGCAGGTGTTCCAGCCCAGCGAGCGGCGCGATGCCGCGCTCGGCGTTGTAGAACAGGGCGAGTTCATCCGGGATGAGGGTGTAAAGGGCACGGGCGAGGCTTTCGGCGTAGCGGCCCAATCCCGCCCGGCGATGGACGGCAGCGGAGAGGTCAAGGGTGAGCGTCATCTAATTGTGCCAGTTTGTCGAGAAAGTCCATAAAAGCGGTAAGTTCTTGATGATAAACATTTTGGACTGTATGCGCATGTTCCAGCAACAATTGCAACCGACGCGGATCAAAATCAAGCAAATACGCATTGCGGAACAGATGCCGGAACCCCCGGAGTTCGTTCAAACTGTGATAAAGGGTTGCACTAATCACTGCCGGGCGGATACCTTCTACCTGGAGCGTCATGCGTTGTAGCAGCTCAGTATGCCAGCGCGTATCATCAGTAATGTGGTTTCCAAATGTGCTGGCAATACGCTTGAATAGACTTTCAAACAAACTGTAAATCACTTGTAGGTAATAACCAACGGCAACACTTTGGGGCGGATCTTGGGGCAACGCGACAACATTCTCGAGCGCATCAAAGGCCTGTGTGATGCTCTGCAAATCGGCGCGAATTTCAGCTTGTAACAGACGTAGGGGAGCGTTCATAAAGTAATTCTCCTGTTTGTTGGATCAGGTCAGCTAACAACGGAGCCGCTTCCATGTCACGCAAATCAATGAACCATTCGGGTAATGCAGCTTCTAACACATGCCAGACTTCAAAATAACACGCCCCGGGAACCCCCTCGATGGCAATATCAATGTCCGAGCGCTGATGAAATGCGCCCGGACGCAGTACAGAACCAAAAAGATACGCGCGTTGGATGCTAGGCCAGCGCACAAGCAAGGGTGGGATGCGTTCCCGCGCGGCGCGCAGGGCGACTTCACGCGCAGTTTCGCGCTCGGCGTATTGCTGCTGCTGTCGGGCGCGGAAGGTGGCGCGGTAGGTTTGCAGCTCTTCGTCAGATAGGGAGAGATGCGCTGTTCTGTGCATTCTAGGCTCCTGGGTAGCAGGTGAAGCCTTGCTCAGCAAAGTGGACATCGAAGGTGAAAACGTGGCGCACATCAAGTGCGCGCATCAGCGTGAAGCTGGTACAATCCACCAGGCTGAGCTGGCGGCGGTTGGTAATGAGTAAACTATTGATGGCTGTTTGGTGAATTTGAGGAGTAACCCACTCAACATCGCAAGCCGGTGCGATTTTATCATAGAAATACCGGGCAAGCGCTAATCCGTGTCGGCGTTGAATGAGGGAGAAGCTTTCAAGCAAAACGTAATTGGATGTGATATAACGATGATATTGCTGTCCCCAATCGGTCCAGAGCGCCACGGACGCCTGATGGTTGGCATCTATGCTGTCTACCAGCGCGTAAAAAGCAGCGGTATCTATGAAGATTTCCATGCGCCGTAAACCTCATCCAGATAGGCATCGTGATTGGCGGAGGCATCGGAACTGTCCGAATAGTATTTGCCATCTATCTCACGCACGGCCTGCACCGCACGTTGGCGACGTTCTTCTCTGGTCAATGTGCCGCTGGTCTCTAGCCAAAAATCAACCGCCCGGCGGATGGCTTCGGCCATGGAGATTTCTTCCCGTTCCGCAACTTCTTTGATGCGGCGGGCCTGTTCCGGGGTCAATTGAATCTGTGTGCGGATCATCGCTAGCCTCCCGAAGTGTTATCACTTCTGTAAGAATGATAACATAAGGCAGGGGTGATGTCAATGCTGCGGCTGTTTGCGAGCCAGGAGCTCCTGGTAAAGCCGGTCAATCTGGGCGACCATCTGGCGGACATCGAACTCGCGGAGGGCGAACTCGCGCCCGCGCGCGCCCATTGTGGCGCGCAGATCAGGTTGGGTGAGCAGCTGCGCGCAATACGCGGCGGCCTCGTCGAGATTGCCTGGCTCGCAGAGGAAGCCGGTTTCGCCGTGAATAATAGCCTCGGCGGTGCCATCGGCGCGATTGGCGATGACGGGAACGCGCATCGCCAGCGCCTGCGGGATGACGCGGGGCAGCCCCTCCCACAGCGAGGTGAGCAGGAAAACGTCCATTGCCGCCATCATGCGCGGCACATCGCGGCGCAGGCCGGTGAGCACGGCGCGGTGGGCGATGCCTTCCGCTGCCAGCGCTGCTTCGACATCGGCGCGCAGCGGGCCATCGCCCACCAGCAGAAAGTGGCAATCAGGCAACTGGCGGGCTACTTTCCCGGCAATCCGCACCCAATCGAGCGGGTTCTTCTGGGCGGAAAAGCGCCCGACGTTGCCGAGCACGGGCGCGTCGAGCGGCAGGCCCAGCGCGTGGCGTGCGGCGGTGCGGTCTATGCTTGCCGGGTCGAACTCATCCAGTGGGATGGCGCTGCGGATGAGGTGGTACTGCTCCGCTTTGCCGATGCCCGCTTGCAAGCCCTTCTCAATGTCGGGCTGAGCGACGACGATGAGCGCATCCGTGAAGCGGGCGGTGAGCCGTTCCAGCAAGATGTACGTCCAGCGCACGGCGGGGGACATGTGCTCGTGGAAGCTCCACCCGTGGACGGTGTGGACGATGATGGGGACGCCCGCAAGTTTGGCGGCGATGCGGCCCAAGATGCCGGCTTTGGAGCTGTGCGTGTGGACAATCGTGTACTGCTCGCGGCGCATGAGGCGGATGAGCGCGAGCAGGGCGCGCGCATCGTTGAGCGGCGAGACCTGGCGCAGCAGTGTGGGGAGGATCAGCAGCGGTACGTCGCGCGCACGTACTTCCTCGATGAGGCTGCCTTCAGGGCCGGTCTGTGGACCGGAAAGCACCGTGACGCGGAAGCGCGCCGGATCGAGCAGCGCGGCGGTGTACATGGTGTTCTCCTGCGCGCCGCCGACGATCAGGCGGGTGATGGGGTGGAGGATGGGGATAAGTGCGGTGCTATTTTGATCTACCATAGGCTTGCAAAACCTTTTCGTACACGGCTAGGGTGTGTTCTGCTGTTCGCTTCCAAGTAAATTGCTTTTGCCAGGCAAAACCACGTTTTATCTGCTCGGCTCTTAGCTGAGGATTTGTCAAAAGGGTATCAATAGCTGTGGCGATCTCGTTGGTATCGGTAGGGTTGACTTGTAACCCGCCATCGCCAGTGATTTCTCTGGTTGCGGTTGTGTTCGAGGCAATCACGGGCGTCCCGCAGGCCATGGCTTCTAAAATCGGTAAGCCGAACCCTTCATAAAAGGAAATCAACATAAACAAATCGGCGGCAGTGTATGCAGCGATAAGTTCGGAAAATGCGACGTTGCTGAGAAAATGTACTTGCGTTTCCAGTTTATTGGCTTGTACAAAATCTTCCGGTGCGGTGTAATCCTGGTAGGGTTGCCCGATGATAACGAGATCATGGGTGTAGCGGCTTTGGCTTTGCGCGTAGGCTTGCAGCAGTCCCAAGTGATTTTTGTGAGAGCGACGCTCACCTACAGTTAGAATAAAAGGGCGTTGCAACCCATGCCGCTCCCGAAAAGCTACCATGGCCTCTGCCGCTACTGGCTGGAACTGGCTGTCCGCTGCCAGGTAAATCACTTGCAATGGTGACATAAGTTCACCAAACAAACGGCGCATATCCTGAGCTGTTGCCTGGGAGATAGCAATGACACCAGCAGCGCGGCGCAGCGTCTGAGCAAAGCAGAAGCGCATGTAGACACGTTTCAACTGGCTCAAGTTGGTGAAAAAATCTGGCCGTACCAGATATTTGGCGTCATAAAGCGTCGTGATCACCGGTACAGGCTGGTACAATACAGGCGCATCAAAATGCGGATAATGTACCAAATCAACGCCCAATTGTTTTGCCAACCGGGGTATTGTCCAATGTTGGCGTAACGTCATGTGCCGCTCGTTAGTGATATGCTGTATCAAATTGGGTGCTTGCCACTCAGTTACGCCATAACCGGGCCAGGGGTGCAGTCCCCGCAGCAGGTGAATGCGCCAATCACTCGCTTGTTGCCACAGTTCAGGCAACAAGGAAGCAATGTACTGTCCAATACCGGTGGGTTTGGACAATATGAGCCGCGCATCGAATAACAAAGAGGGCATGGTCAATCCAGTCCTTTCCCGCTAAGTGCCCAAGTCAGCATCCGTGCATAAGCTAGGAGCCGTTCTTGTTGATCCGCTCGATTTTGGTTTCTTAGCCAATTAAGCAAGGCCCATAATCCGCGCGCGCTTGCACCACAAAGGGCAATCAAGCGCAACCAAAAGATGGCGGAATACCCATAGTGTTTGCGAAAATAGTAAATGGCACTGCGCTGGCTATCTAGCAAGGTGCGTGTGCGGGCAAAGCGAATGCTTGCAGCGGCTTTGATATGCATCACGCCTGGACAAGCTACAAACCAGAGTTCCCAACCTGCATCTCCAGCCCGCTTACACCAATCGGTATCTTCATAAAACATAAAAATTTGCTCATCGAGTGGCCCAATTTGCGAGAGGCACGCGCGACGCACACATAACGCCGCGCCAGTGATGTTGACGACGCGACGAGTTTTGTTATCCAGAGCCGCGCGCATTGCGGACGTTGGCAAGAGGCGGAAAAGCATCGTTTGGCGCAAAAACTCGGTCCACAAGCCCGGCAAAGGCGAGGTGGAGGGTTGCAAAGAACCATCAGGATTCCATAGCGTTGGCCCGGCCATGCCGGCACGCTCGTGAGTTTCCATAAATGCAATCAAGGCTTCTAAAGCGCCGGGGCGTATTTCCGTATCTGGATTGAGTAGCAACAGATATAGTCCTTGCGCCGCAGCCAGCCCGATGTTGTTGCCACGGCTGAAACCGAGATTCTCGGTTTGGGGTAACAGGCGTACCTGGGGAAAGTGGACGCGCACCTGCGCTACGCTATCATCGGCAGAAGCGTTGTCTACAACGATGATTTCGTAGTCGAGAGTAAGATGCGTCTGAATGCTGTGCAAGCAGGTCAGCAGTAAATCCGCGGTATTCCAGTTGAGGATAATAATGGAAAGAGGGATCATACTTGCACCATCTGCTCAATAAGCGCAACGAGGCGATCAAGAGCACGGTCATCCTGCACCCCCAGATGCTCCTCCACAAACTGGCGACGGGCAGGAGCGCGGCGTTGCTGGTCGGCAGGGTCAAGGGCTTGCTGTAACGCGGGTAATACTTCCTCGGCGCTATAGGCAGCTACTGCCGCGCCCGATGCCGCATACGGAATGAGATCAGGGCGGTCGGTGAGGTTGATGGTGAGCAAGGGGCGGTCTAGCCAAAGCACCTCTAGTCCGGCTGTAGAAAATACCGTAACAGATAAATCCGCGCCCAATATAGCCGCATGTAAAGGCAAATCAGATTGAATGGTTGCGGGCATTTGCTCTATGATGGACCGCCACGCATTGATTTCCGATGTAGATTGCGCCGGGTGAGGCTTAATCAACAAATGATAATCGGGTAGTTGGCTGATGGTCGTCGCCAAAGAGCGCACAGTTGCCAGGTTAGCTTCCGCTGAAATGTCGTGACCGGCGGGTTGGCTCAAAAATAGTACGATCTTTGTTTGTGGAGGCAACCCTAATGTGTACGTTAATTCCAATGATTTCAGTTCTTGAGAGGTTTGTTGAAAGCGGGTTGCGCCAACACAAATCAGCTTCTCTGGGGTTCCGCCATGCGCCTGCAAAAACGTGTAGGCGGCTTCCCCCCATAAAGCAAACCGGTCGGCTAATGTAGGGCCATAATAGGCTGGGTCATTCAGCAACAGCCCGTGCTGTATAGTTAGCGTGGGGATGCGCTGCTGTTGCGCAGTATGCAAAGCAATACGACCTAGAAGTGGCAATGCTTCATCCGCGACAATGACCAAATCAGGTTGTAATTGCTGATAAAGATTCTCAGCCATATCTATATAAAGTAAAATTTTAGGCAAACGTGTCTCTATCAAGTCAACCACAAGCGGTTGGACAACATCGCGGGTTGCGACATCTATGGGCAATAATCGCCAGTTTTGAATTTGGCGGTATTGCCACCCCAGTTTGGCAGTAAGCCAAATGGCGTGCGCCATGCTGGAGAGGAGCTGCGATCGCGAAATGGCTGTTTCAAATGGCAGATAAGGTATCGTCAGTGATTGCAGAGGCGTTGGATCTACATCACCGCGCCGGAGCGTGTTGGTATCAGCCCCAGAAACGAGCAGGTCATATTTGCCAGAAGCTTGCAATTTGCGAATGAGTGGCAAAAAAGTGGGTAAGTGATTACGATAGTAGGGATGGAAAAGCAAACGTCTCTGGTGGAATTTTGGCGGTGAAATCTGCCGATGCTGGTTAAGCAGTGGGGCAAGCCGGGGTAAATAATAGAGGCTGCGCAATACGTTTTCCATTAAGTGCCGTGGCATTTCCAGCTGTTCACGCAGAGTGGTTGCAGGGCCGATGATTTTTGTTTCACTGCCAGAGCGTTGTGCAGCAAGGTCTAAAACGCACGTCGTAGACTTGCTTGATGAGATGAGTTGCGCGGGGCGTTGTTTTTGAAAAAAAGACTGGGTATAAGCAGTTTGGGTCAGAGCTTGCACAAAAGCTGTCGTTATATGCCTTTGCATGAGCGGCAATAACGCAATACCTTTGTAACTAAATGTGGTGGGTGAATTCAGCGCCAGACATTGATAAAGCGTATACGCTTCTTGCATAATGGCCGGATATTGGGCGCGCAGACAATCCACGCTGCTAAACTCACGCAGCGCAAAGCATTCGTTGCCTATCTCAATTTCCCTACCAGGGCGATTCAGATTGAGCCGGGGATGTTCACCAGGCAATATCGCTCTCCTGTAACACCGTATCGGCTGGCACAAGGCGCGTGGTCGTCAGTCCAATCAGGCTTTCCAGGCGGGCGGCAGAGATGCCATTACCCGGCCCTTTGGTGGTAAGCATGGCGCGGGTGATAGGGGTAGCAGGGAGAATGGGAACGGCTGTAACAACACTCTTCGCCAATTTGTGGCGAATGGGCCATTCTGCATCATAAATTTGCTTTACACCATCTCCCATAGCTGCTTCCAAAGCACGAATATCGCGCACCAGCTTCTGCAAACCAATCGGCTCCAACGACGCGGCATGATCGCCCCCTTTCATGGTGCGATCCAGTGTAAAGTGACGTTCTACCACACATGCGCCCAACGCTACCGCGCCAATAGGAATAGCGATCCCCTTCTCATGCCCAGAATAACCAACCAACGTCTGGTAGCGCTCGCGGTAAGCGGGAATGACGCGCAAATTGATCTGGTCAAATTCGCTAGGATAGGTAGAAGTGCATTGTAGCAACACCAGCTGGTCAGTATAGCGCCGCAAAGTTTCCACGGCACGGTCAATTTCTTCCAGCTCGCTCATGCCGGTGGAGAGAAAGATAGGTTTGCCAGTTTGCGCCATATAGATCAGCAATGGCAAGTTGGTCACGTCCGCAGAGGCTACCTTGTGCGCCGGTATGCTCAGTTCTTCCAGAAAATCCACGCTCTCCTCATCCCAGGCAGAGGCCATGAAAATCAACCCCTTAGCATTAGCGTAGGATTGCAGCTCGTGATAAGCGTCTTTGTCCAGTTCCAGAGCGTGCTTGTGTTCGCCATAGGTTTTGCCAAAGCTGTTGCGATTATCGTAAGCGGCATTTAACCCGGCAGCGGTCAAGATGCGCGAGATGGTGCGTTTTTGGAATTTCACCACATCCGCACCCGCTTCGGCGGCCACGTCAATAAGCTGCTGGGCAATGCGAATGTCACCTTGATGATTGATGCCGGCTTCAGCAATAATGAGGCAGGGTTGTTCATCACCGATAAGTCGTTCACCAATAACTATTGTGGTCATACAAGCACTCCTCTTAATGTTCCCGATGTTACGAAGTGGTGATAAAATGACGAGCAATTTCGCGCAACACGCCTTCCCCGCCCCGGTTGGCCGTTACCCAATGCGCCAAAGACTGCACTTCTGGAGCGGCATCTTGCGGCACAACGGCTATGCCGGCATACTGTAGACAGGCGGCGTCGTTGGTATCGTTGCCCACATACAGGCACGCATCCGCCGACAAACCATGCGCTGTTAGAAAATCGGTCAAGGCGGAGAGTTTGTCGGTCTGTCCTTGCCAGTAAGGAATACCGAGCTTCTGGCAGCGAGCCGCCACAACCGGATTGATCTCTGTGCTGATACAGGCGACGAGATAACCGGCTTTTTTAAGCAAGTCTATACCCCAACCGTCGCCCCGGTGACACACCACTGCCTCACGCCCGTTTTCATCTACCAGTACCCTGTTATCGGTCAGCACCCCATCAAAGTCTGTGACTATCGCGCGAATGGCCGCCAGTCGCTCGTCCGGCGGCGGGGTAGCTACCGTTGTCCGCCCGCTACCTGCTAACAAGGCTTCTGCCACCGGCCAATCTGCCGGTTCATCAATCTCAAAGGCGTGCAGCGGGGAAATTACATATTTACCGATGCGCCCGAAAAAGCGGAAGCGGGAGGCTAGAAAGCCAGCGACGCGCATCGCATAGACCGCGCCCACTTCCTGAAATTCTGGCTCCCGTTCCTGGCGGCGTAAACGGCGCGTGGCCTCATGGTTGATACCACACATCACGCCCGCCCGCATCTCGCGCCAGAGAAAGTAATGGTAGGGGATCATAGTAACGGCGCTGTCGTATTCTTGTTGTTGCACCAGCCGGATTGTACCATCAATATCTGCGGCAGTCATCAGCGGAGAGGTGCATTGCAAAAAAGCGAGAATGTCGGGATGATAATCTTCGTTAGCCGCAAGTGTTTCCAGCGCGTGTAGCAGCGCCGCCTCAGAGGAGGCGGTATCCGTAGCAAGTTCAGCAGGGCGCATCAACACATCTGCGCCATAATCCTGAGCGACGCGTGCGATTTCCACATCGTCGGTGGAGACCAGAACGCGGTTAACCAGGGGCGCTGCCTGGGCCGCCTCAATAGTCCAGGCGATGAGCGGCTTCCCCCCTAACGAACGGATATTTTTGCGTGGGACACCTTTGGAGCCGCCCCGCGCCGGGATAATGGCTAAGATGGTGTTCATACAGCCAACGCCTCCTGAATCAGTTGCAGATTGTGTTGTGTTACCTGCCATAATTGCTGCTGCGCCTGCCAGATTTGTGCCTGCAATACCTGGGGGGCATTCGCCACGCACTCTATCGCAGCCGTCAGCCGTTCTACCAAATCTGGCTCATGCAGATCTACGCCCCATTCCTCGTGGCCGATATCCTCCAAAAAGTAGCGTAGCTTGTCGTGCGAAATCAAAGAAATAATGGGAACGCCCTGACCAAAAGGAATCATCTGACTATGACCGCGCATCCCCACGGCAAGCGAAATTTGCTGGTAAAAAGACAGAATCTCATTTACCGGACGCCCGATCAAGGTGGTAATTTGATAAGGTACATTTTCACGCAGCAGCCAGGGGATTACATGATCACCGTCGCGGCTATGCAAGACGAGATGAATTTCCCATCCCTGATCAGCGGCCCGCCGCATAGCCCGGGCAATACTTGTGAGAATCTCATCCTCTCGCCCGGCAAAACGGAGTTGATGCCGATCAAAAGCCACATTTAGCGCCAAACGTGGCGGCGTATCTGGCGCAAACAGAGCACTCTCATAATCCGGGTAAAAATAGCGCAACACTGTTGTGGGGCAGGGTTGGTAGAAAATCTTTTCGTGCAGTTCTGGCGGCAGATAATCATGCAAGGCACAAATACTACCATAGTTACGCAAACTAAAAAAGGCGCTCTGACTGACCAATTGCGTTATGTTTTCACGAAAAACCGGGGCAAAGTCTTCCTGCCCGCGAAAACGATTATAACCAATGGCGAATACGATAATGGGAACAGCAATCTGCCGCATCAAAAGGGTAGAGCAATGCCACTGCCAACCCGATTGGGGGTTGGGATTGGTATCACGCAGTAGTAACCCACCGCCACCAATAACGATACCGCGCGCGCGCGAATTCAAGCGTTGCACTATTTGCGGTGTCACTTCATCCCATAGCGGTTCCAACCGCCAGCGATTCCGTCCCTGCACATGGTCGAATACATCGCGCACGGCTTGCAGCAAGAGCGTATCCCCAGCGTTTCCTGGCACATGCGTACCAAAATGAGTGAGGTATTTGGGCCTCATGGTCGGCAATGGCAAGCGCGCTAACTTAGGGCCAAGCACTTCTACTTGCAAACGTCGGGTCAGTCGCTGTACGCCAGCCTTGAATTCGGCAGGATCCTCTTGAATAGTGTTCACAGAGCGCCGAATGCCGCGCACTACTTTACCTATGTACCGTATTGGTGTGCGCTGCTGCCGCTGAAACCACCAATATAATTGGTGCGTTCGCCGATACAATCTATTGGGATCATCCAACGGGTAAACCATAGCTGGTGGCATTGCGGTTGATGGTACAATTTTACGAGCGATGATTTGCAGAAAATGCTCAGCAAAACCTTGCCACACCACCTCAAATCCAGCCTGTTGCAAGTACCCGGTCAATGTGTTGACGGAGAAAGAAAAAAGATGCGCGCTCCAGAAGAATTGGGGTAAATTACCGCCATAGGGCCTGTTAATACAGGGGACTTCCAGAAACAGTAATCCGTTTGGCTGTAATTCCTCGTAAACTTTACTAAGAAACGCCTTGGGGCTAGGAACATGTTCCAAAACATGAAAAGAGGCTATCAAGGCGAAAGATTCGCGTGCGAACGGTGTTGTTTCATACAAAGTAGATAAGATAGGTACATGATAAGCCGATTCACCTGCCTGAGCATAGTTAGGATCAGGTTCAATACCCTGGACACGCCAACCTGCTCCGTGCATGAAGCGTAAAAAACTACCTACACCACAACCAATCTCCAGGCAAGCACTGTCAGAAGCAAATTGTGTCAGGTCTATGGCCTGAGTTAAGGCTTGGAAACGGGCAAAAGCAGCGCGCTCTGAAAGAACGAACTTTTCAGGTGTTGGAGTATGCCCTCCTCGCGCTGCCAGGGAAAAGTTACCCTCCAGGTAGGTAGCATTCACGTCAGTCTGTGACGGGCGCGGCGAAACATAAACCAATCCACACTGTTGGCAAATGACATTGTTGATAGCCTCGTCGTTACGCCCCCGGTTGAACAATAATCGCTGCGCAGCACTTCCGCATAAATCGCAGGGGATTTCTTGTAAGTTATCAGGATTGGTCATCAAATTATACTTCCTTTGCATTCAAGCCATACTGCTACCCATGAACTTTCGGCGTATCAAAGCAACTATTTCTAGAATTTCCTGGCGTTCCCACAGTAACAAAATGAGCAAGTAAGGTAGCGAAAAGAGCGTAGCCTTAAGCATGGCTGTTATCAAGTTCGGCTCGCTGTTGGCCCAGCCCAGCCCATACAAGCCGGTTAAAGCAAGCGTCAACCCGGCTGTCAGCGCCAGGGTCGGCAGAGCAAACAACCGCTTTACAGAAAATTGCACATAGCGACGTGCAGCTTGTAATAATAGCGCCAACCCCACCAGCAGCATGAGGTTCACTGCCAGGGCTACGCCCTCAATACCCCAGATTAACCCCATCACAAACAGCGCGGGCACCATGATAGCAAGTTGGATAAGCCGAATGCGTAGAACGATGTTAGGGTGCCCAATGGCTGTGAATAACGTAGCAATAGTAGCTTTTAGAGGGTCGAGCAAGGTAAAAAGTAGCATTAGCCGAAAAGTTGTCATCATTGGGAGCCATTTTACTCCAATGACCAGATAAATAAACTCAGGAATAATCAAAGCAAGCAATCCGCCCAGATAAAAACCGGTGCGCACTAATAAAGCATTGCTACGAAAGAAAGCTTGGGATAACCGCCGAGCATCATGTTTCAATTCCGCGTAGGTTCCCGTTACTACCTGGTTGATAGGCGTTGCCAATATCTGGCGTGGATAAGTGGCAAACGTATACGCCCGCGAGTAAAACCCCAGGGCCTCCTTACCCAAGTAAAATCCGGTCCATAAATCATCCAGGCGATCCAATGCCCGTGTTACGGCGGCCACGCCTACATTTTGAGCGCCAAAGCGCAAGTAATAACGAGTAATTTGTGAAGACCAGGCAAAACGCATCCGCCAAAACGGACGCCAGACATACAACCCTATAACCATCACCAACAGCGCAACAGCGTCCGTTGCCAACAAAGCCCATACTTCTGCGCCGTGCCACGCCAGCAAAACAGCTGTGATGGCTGAGAAAATGTCCGTCGCCGCCTCGATAACGGCTAATCGGCGATGGATAACCTGACGCACTAGAATCATGCGCGGCGTTTCCGTCAATTGAGCCAGTCCACGCACCACAATCAAAAAAAGCAGTGCGGTGCGCGTTAGTCCTGTTGTGAATAACACAGCAGCTATACTATTTAGTGCGGCCCATACAAGCACAAAGATAAGGGTCAAGGTAAAGTGGGCTGCGGCTGCCTGTTCCACATCTTCCGTTTCTCGACACCGGTGTAAAAATGCCGCCCCAAAGCCAAAGGTGGCAAAAATAATGGTGAGCGCGACCCAAGAGCTGGCAAAGGAATACACACCAAAGACTGCAATCGGTAATAAACGCGCCAATATGATGGACCGAGCAAAGAGAACTAACACACTGATGATGTTAGCACCCATGTTCCAACTAACAGACACCACGCTGCGTTTAAGTAAATCCATAAGATTTCTCTATGTCTACTGAGTTCCGGAAATCTGACAAAAATTCGGGCTGCAAAAGTGAGGCGATTGGGCAACCCAACCGCCTCACGCCACACGCTTTTAACTCTATTTGAGGACGAAACGTGTTAGCTCTAAAACAAACAATGATAAAATTGGTTATCTTAACTTAAGTCGCTACTTGTTTGCCAAACCGTTCATAGGACACAGATTTTACGGACAAGAAGTAAAAAAACCGTCTGATCCGTAAAATCCGTGCCCTAAATCTCTCAATTAGTCCCGGTGGCAACTTGAGTTATCTTACTTGTGGATTTGCACAATCTCATTCCGCTGCCCCGCTTCTCGTAGCGCCAACGCTAAGCGCAAGGCGATCACCCCATCTTCCCCACTGACCGGCGAGGGCTTATCCTCAAGCACCGCAGTGGCGAACGCTTCCAGCTCGGCCTTGAGCGGCTCGTAGCGGGCGATAGGATAACGCACCATGCGCCCCTCGCTCACGCCCTTGAGCAAGCTCAGGTGTCCCCAATCTGTGCGCGCAGCATCAGCGTTCTCGTAGAAATAAAGATCCTGTGTCAAATCATCAGCACGGAGCATCCCTCGCTCGCCCAACACCACCACCTCGCGCACCTTCTGCGGCGTCAGCCAGTTGATCTCTAACATCCCAGCAATCCCACTACGAAAGCGCACCATGCCCAACACCAGATCCTCATGCGCGGTGTGGATTTGTTGCTCGGTCTCGGCGAACACGCGCACGATTTCATCCCCGGTGATGAAACGCATGATATCCAAATCGTGCGGGGCCAGGTCTATCACTACGCCTACGTCTTGAACACGAACGGGAAAAGTTCCTACTCGCCGACAGATGATTTGGAATATCCGCCCCAGCTCCCCGGCTTCGAGATGCTGCTTGAGCGCTTGAATTGCCGGGCTAAAGCGCACGATATGGCCGACCATCAGCTTGCGCTTCAGGGATGCCGCGCGTGCGATGATGGCTTCGCCCTCTTCTACCGTCGCCGCGATGGGCTTCTCCACCAACACATGACAACCAGCTTCGAGCGCCGCTTCGGCCACCAGACGATGTTCTTGCGTCGGCACGGCTACGGTAACAATGTCGGGCCGTTCACGTTCCAGCAGCTCCCGGTAGTCGCTGTACACTGGCACACCTTGCTTCCCCCCAACGCGCTGACCGATCTCGGAAACCGCATCGGCTATGCCTACGAGTGTGGTCTGCTTGAGTTCCGTATACACGCGGGCATGATGTTGTCCCATCGAACCAACGCCGATAACGGCTGCTTTTAAGATCGCCATGATTTACGCTCCCGTAAAGCTGTTCACCGCTGCGACAATCGCTTCCAAATCCGCCTGACTCAACGCCGGATGGATGGGCAGCGAGAGCACTTCCGCAGCCGCGCGTTCGGTCTCCGGAAGGCTCATATTATAGCCCAGTTCGTTGACGTAAAACGTTTGCTGATGAATCGGCACCGGGTAGTAGATCATATTTCCCACGCCGTTGGCGGTGAGGTGCTGCATCAGCGCGTCACGCCGCCCACCCTCCACACGGATCGTGTACTGGTGGAAGACGTGCCGGTAGCCCTCCGGCACAACGGGTGTGATGACGCCTTTGAGATTGGCGCTCAAGTACTGCGCGTTAGCGATGCGCGCGGCGTTGAACCGCTCCAGCTTGCCCAGTTGCGCCAAGCCGATGGCTGCATGAACATCGGTCATGCGGAAATTGAAGCCCAGCTCATCGTGATAATAGCGACGGCGCATCCCATGTTGGCGGATGACGCGACATTTCTCAGCAATGGTTTCATCGTTGGTCGTAATCATCCCCCCCTCGGCGGAGGTCATGTTTTTGGTGGGATACAGCGAGAACGTCCCCGTGCCGAAACTACCCGCACGCTTCCCCCGATATTCCGCGCCGTGTGCCTGGCAAGCATCCTCGATGATCGCCAGGTTGTGCTTCGCGGCAATTTTTATAATCGCATCCATGTCACAAACCAACCCGAACAGATGGATGGGCATGATGGCTTTGGTGCGTGGGGTAATCGCAGCCTCAATGTTGGTCGGATCGAGATTGAACGTCGCCAGGTCAATATCTACAAAGACCGGCTTGGCGCCGGTGAACAAAATACTGTTGGCCGAAGCGATGAACGTGAATGGTGAAGTAATCACCTCATCGCCCGCGCCGATACCGTGTGCCAACAGCGCCACATGCAACGCGGTAGTGCCGTTGCTGGTGGCAATAGCGTGCTGCACGCCGCACATCGCCGCGAACCCCTCCTCAAATGCCTTGACGCGCGGCCCTTGCGCAATCATGCCGGAGTCCAACACTTCCAGCACAGCCTGTTTTTCTTCTTCACCAATCAAAGGCTTTGCGATAGAAATCATTTTACTAGCCTCCAGGTATCAAGTGAAATTTCTGTAATTTGCTTGCAATGTGAACAATGGGCTTGCACCATCCAGTTCTCAGCTTTCCCTGGCAACAACCGGTGGCCACAAGGACATACAAAGCCCACCAAGCGGGCCGGATTACCTAATACCAATCCATAATCCGGCACATCCTTGGTCACCACTGAACCAGCTCCTACCATAGCCCATTGGCCGATGACGACTTTGGGCAGGATGGTGCTATTGGCGCCGAGAGCTGCGCCACGCTTGATGAGAATCCGTCCCAGTACCCAGTCATCCGCGGCCTTGAGCGAGCCGTCGGTGTTGATAGCACGGGGTAAATTGTCGTTGGTAAAGCAGACATGCGGCCCGATGAAAACGCCGTCTTCAATCTCCACACCATGGTAGATCGAAACGTAGTTTTGCACCTTCACATTATCGCCGATTTTTACCTCGAAATCTACATACACACCTTTGCCGAAGATACAGTTTTGTCCAATTTGTGCGTCCGGGCGAATCTGGCATTGATGCCAAATTGCTGTGCCCGCGCCAATTTGTGCGCTCTCCGCTACCTCTGCCGTGGGATGGATTCTTATGTTTTCACGCATCTGCTTCTCCTTGCATTAGTCCGCGTATTCTCGCGGCTACCATCTCAACCGCCACCAAATTAAAACCACCTTCAGGGATGATGACATCCGCGTAGCGCTTGCTCGGCTCCACAAATTCCAGGTGCATCGGACGCACCGTGCGCAAGTACTGCTCAATCACTGATTGTACCGTGCGCCCGCGCTCTTCTACATCCCGCTGCAACCGGCGAATCAATCGAATATCTGCATCCGTATCCACAAACAACTTCACTTCCAACAATTTGCACAGCTCCCGCTCGGCAAAGATCAAAATCCCCTCGACCATAATAATGGGCGCCGGTTCGACGTGCTGCGTCTGTTTAGTGCGCGTGTGCCGCGTAAAATCGTAAACCGGGATTTCCACCGCATGACCGGCTTTGAGCTCCTTGAGATGCTCAATTAGCAACGACGTATCCAATGAATTCGGATGATCAAAATTCACAGCTTGGCGTTCTTCATGCGTTAGATGCCCCAAGTCTTTGTAATAGGCATCATGGGGAATGTAGGCAATTTTATCTGCCTCCACCCGCTCCAAAATCTGATTGGCAACCGTGGTTTTGCCCGAACCGGTACCTCCGGCGACGCCGATAATGATAGAGCGCATAACTTCACACCTCCCCTGAAAATCTACAAATCTCAAATCTCAAATCTCAAATCTGTTTGGTAAGTGTACTGCGAACTTGAGTTCGCTCTCAGTCTGCTCACTGCTCACCATTCACATCAGTAGAAATCTCTGCTGGCGTCAGCTCTGAATCTAGTGAGCACGCTGCGGAGCGCAACTCCAGCCATACACTTAGCAACAACAATGTTAGCCCTATCCCTTGTAGTGGTGCGCCGGGATTGTAAACTACACGGGGTCGCCATAATGGATAAGGGTGCATAGCCAGATGCATTTCTTCGGTGAGAATCAGGCTACTGCTTTCAACAAGCTTCTCCGCTACCAACTCCCCACTGGCAACACGATAAATTTGCATGAGCGCTTGCGGCGGCGAGGCTGCCGGTTCCAAAACCGCGCGAAATACCAGCCCCATCGCAGGCTGGGCGTAATACGCATCGGGGGTGTGATTCGTGAGCGCCAAGCGGAGGACTTGTTGCCCTTCCCCCCGGCTCGTCGTGAGCAATTCTAAGGGATTATCATCGCTATCGCGCGCAGTAATCTCCAACCCCAGTCCGTCACCGTGCGGCAGCACATACAGGCCATAGCGACCTGTCCACAAAGTCAGCGCCCGTGAGGAGAGCGGGAGCGTCAAGCCGCGTTCCACAATCACTAACGGCTCGCCCGGCCAGCTGAGCGTCTCAACCGTTTGCCAGCCCCAGCTGATTTGCATGACCCAACCCACGATGAGCAACGCCCCACCGCCACAGCTCACCAACACGCGCCACCGGCCACGCGGCGGCAGCATGGCCCAACCGGCGCGCAGCGCATCCGCGCGCGCCGCGATTGCCAACACCAACGCCGCCAAAGCCACCCGCATCCACAACGAGGAGCGCAGCCACAGCGCGCCGGAGCGTAACAGGAGTTCATCATAACCGTTGAGCAGCAGCCGCGCCTCCGCCAGCCAGCGATAGAACGCAGCGCTTTCACCGGGCAATACCGGAGCTTGGGGGATCAATAAAGTGAGGAGAGAAATAAGGGCCAGAACGATAACCACACCTGCCAGGAACGTTCTACCGCTGAGCCAGCCCCACACACGTTCCACTGTTTGCATTCACACGCCCCTTCCACAAAAACGACCCCGTGGGAGCGGGGTCGGTGAGCCACCCCCGGGAATTGAACCCGGAACCTGGCGCTTACGAAGCGTCTGCTCTGCCGATTGAGCTAGGGTGGCTAAATACATGGCTGATTATACCTAAAAGCGTGAAACTGGCAAGTTAGCGCGTTCCACACCACACTGTAAAGCGGGCATCGCGCCCAACGGGCGTCACCGCCCTAAAATGTTCCACCAACCAGGGAGCGTATTTCAGAAAGGTGTTGGCGACCAGATACAGCCGGCCGCCGGAGCGCAACCCGCGCGCCGCTTCAGCCATGAGCCAGCGCGCTGCTTCGTAGTCTACGCCTTGCCCCTGGTGGAACGGGGGGTTGAGCAGCACAACATCCAGCGTGCCGTCGGGGACACCCGCCGCACCACAAGCGTGACGCACCGTGGCGATCGGATACCCGTTCGCTGCCAGCGTGCGCCGCGCGGCCTCCACCGCCCACACCGAAACATCGCTGCATGTCACCTGCGCGCCGCGCCGCAGCGCCGCCAACCCCACCACACCCGCGCCGCACCCCAGATCGAGCACCTGCTCGCCTGGCACGATTTCCATCCCCGCAATCAACGCCGCCGCACCATCATCCACCCCCGCCCAGGCAAATACGCCCGGACGAGTGATCAGGCGCGTGGCGACGCCATCCAGCAGCACCGCGCGCTCCGTGTAAGGGAGCGCCGGGAACGGGAAGTCGCCCGGCGGACGTTGCGCCAGCCCGGCCTGATAGCCGCCCTTGTGCGCCACGATACCCGCCTGTCCGAAGACCCGCTGTGCTTCCTGGAGCACGTGACGCACGCCCTCGCGCTTGGCCCCCACGAACCCCAGCCAGCCACCTGGTCGCAACAGCGCCGCCGCCAGTTCCACCAGCTCCGTCTGCACCTCGCGCCCACGCGGGAGATATAAGCACACCGTATCGCAGCTCTCTGCCGCCAGCCCGGCGAAATTCGCGCCTACCAGCAGTTGGGGCGCGGGCAACCGCAATGCCGTGAACGTGGCCCGCAGCGTTTCAGCCTCGGCGCAGTGCTCCGTCCACGCGGCGACCTCCGCCCCGGTTTGCGCCGCCCACACTGCTGCCCCTGTCATACCTGGCCCTAGCACACACACCCGCCTGCCTGCAAACTGCCCCACGGCGCGCAGCAACGCCTCCGTCGCCTCCGCCGCCAACGCCACCCCTGGCGCGCGCAACACCCGCATCGGCCCGGTGGGTAAGGTTAGAACCTCAGCAACAAAATCTACATCACGCCTCACGTCAGCAGCTCCACATCCACCACACTCCCCGCTGCCAGTCCGGTCACGCCCAGCGGAATCCGCACGACCCCCTCGCCACGCACCAGCGTGAAAATCAGGTTCGATTCGCCAAAAATCGGGTGCGCCCACAGGCCATCCTCACGCTCCTCTAGCGTCACGCTGATGTACGTCTCGCGCCCGGCACCGGCGGGCAGGTTCGCCGTCAAGCGCGCCCGCACGCACCCCACGCGCGGGGGCGCTGCGCCTTGCAACCGCCACAGCGTCGGCGCAACGAACAGCCGGGCTGCATTCAGCGCGGAAACCGGATTTCCCGGCAGCCCAAACACCGGTTTGCCCCCGCACACCGCCAGGATCGTCGGCTTGCCGGGCCGCATCGCCACACCATGCACCAGCACGCCCGGCTCACCCAAGCGCGCAATCACCGTCACGGTCATATCGCGCGTGCTGACCGAGCTCCCCGCCGTGATGATGAGCGCATCGGCCCTGACGAACGCCTGCGCCGCCGCGCCGTAAAGCGCATCCGCATCATCTGGCACGATGGGGAACGTCAACGGGATGCCGCCGTGCGTCTCCACCAACGCCGCGATGGCAACACTGTTGATGTCGCGCACCTGGTTGATACCGGGCGTCTGCTCCGGCGACACCAGCTCGTCCCCAGTCGAAAAAATCGCCACGCGCGGACGCCGCGCCACAACAATCTCCGTAATACCGAGCGCCAGCAGTCCGCCGATTTCCGGCGCGCGCAGTCGCCGCCCGGCAGCGAGCACCTGCGTGCCGGCCTGGACATCTTCACCCACCGGAATCACATAGCGCCCCGGCGCGGTGGCCTTCATCACCGCGATCTCGCCGGAAGCGGCAGTTTGCGTGTGTTCCACCATCACCACCGCATCCGCACCGGGTGGCAGCGTTCCACCCGTGTGAATGATAACCGCCTCACCAGGAGCAACCGAGAGCTCCGGAGCACGCCCCATCGCCAATTCACCTACAACATGCAAGTACGCGGGCAAGCCCTCGCTTGCGCCCACCGTATCCGCCGCGCGGACGGCGTACCCATCAACCGTAGAGCGAGGGAAAGCCGGCAAGGCGTGCGGCGCGATAATATCTTGGGCCAACACGCGCCCCAGCGCCTGCCGAGTGAGCAGCTGCTCTGTAGACAGCGGAACATCGGGCACGGCATCACGCAAGCGCTCCAGTGCCGTTTCAATTGTCACCAGTGTAAATAGTTCGGGCATGGCAGCTCCTCTGAAAATGGCGAATGGCGAATCAAAACCAACGTAGCGCGAAGCGTCTGCTTCGCGTGGTTGCGAACGGCGCATCTATGCGCTGACAGTTCGCGTTACACTTTCATCCAACCGCTGGTGAATCACCTGCTAATGATAAATCTCTCTGGAAAGCAAGTTAGTGTTGTGAAGTAGCGAAACAAATTCCTCACCAAGTACAGAGCGCATCTTTCCGCTGTTTGCATAATCATACTCCGAAGCTGCCAGAGCGCAAAAAGCATGATTATAAATGTACACGAGGACCAAGTTGTGGTACACTACATGTAAATGCGCGTTATATCGTTGTGGATAAAATTTCGGGCTTTATCTTGCTATACTACATACGGGTAGGTTTTGGACTTTTTCACAAACGTGATTTTAATTGTTGCTGCGGTTGATTCAGAGATTTAGGACACGGATTTTATGGATCACACGGATTTTTTCTTTTTTCTGATTCTTATCCGTAAAATCCATGCAAATCCGTGTCCTATAAGCATTCTAGCGGACAGTTGGCAACTTTTGGGTAAATCTAGTAGTTTAACAGAGACGATTTGACGGATAAGAAAAGTGTGGCATTCTTGTACCAAAAACCAGAAAAGAGGAAAGAATGCCAGCGAAAATATATCGGGTCACCTTGGAAAAAGAAGAGCGCGCTG
>Ga0334884_1000133_pt1 | contig 136692 bp, 124 predicted proteins | sample GraSluR1_MG_7_FD_207215 | JGI IMG/M metagenome (GOLD analysis project Ga0334884, IMG submission 207215) | Sludge microbial communities from methane-producing bioreactor in Wageningen University, Netherlands - Granular Sludge_12_05 R1 | ecosystem: Engineered > Bioreactor > Anaerobic >... | reverse complement strand
AGGATTGTTTGAGAAGACAGCCAACAGTATTCTCGAAGCTGAGAAGCGGATAGAAACCCTTGAGGAAAAGGCTGGGTTTCTTGACGCCCGCATTGTGGACAGTACTGCTGAGCTGGACTCGAAGATCGCTCAGATAGGACTCTTAGCAAACTCGGCTGAAGCCAGAATACTTGAGCTCGGTAACGCAAATAAGGAACTGCTATCTCGCCTTAACGATATTGGAGGCAGAATAGGAGTTATGGAGTTGCTCCTTACAGGAATAAACGATAGGGTTGTAGCCCTTGAAAAGCGAGTTCCTTCTGTAGCAGATTTCGAGACTTCTCTCAAATCTGCCCTGTCAGGAATTGAAACTCTTGGAAATTCTGTTGGAAGGCTTGAAATCTCGCTTGCCACTGTCGAGAACTCTCTGGCTGAACTGGCCGACGCCAAAGTCAACCAGATTGACTCTGAGAAAATCGAGAAGGAAATCGCTTCTTTGAGAGAAAACCTTGGAGGCCTCTCTATGAGTTTTATCAGACTGAACTCCGATTTGATTCAGCTGAGGGACTCAATCCCTCCAGAAGGAGTCTCGCCAGAACAGTTTTCCAACAAGACCTACGAAATAGACATGCGAATTGGATCGTTAGAGAGTGACCTTGTTTCGATAGAGGCTAGGATATCTGGACTTAATGCCGTGCTTTCAAACCTCGACAAAAAGCTCCAGTCGCTCGGCGTAGAACTTGATAGCATTAAGGGAAACTTCGACGGATCCGTAACAGCTATAGACAACAATCTGAGATCTATACAGAGGTTACAGACCGATCTTAACGGCTTAAAGGAGTTAGTGGCCGAAAATAAAGAGAACCTAAAGGCTCTCAGAGAGGAAACTGCAGAACTCCTCGTCACAAGAGAGGAAATTGCCTCCATCGTCGATGAAGCTGTGAAGTCGGTTAGAGAAGAGACAACACAGGAGATAGCGGCTCTCAGGAGATCCAACAGTATATGGTTGGCAGTAGCCGTGATTTCTTCGATAGCGGCCATTGTTCTGGGTGTCATAAACATTATGCCTTGATCGGTCTGTCTGGAAAGTCGTGGTGGCTTCGATTCTAAATAACGCTTGCAAATAGGCAGGCAACCGCTAAACGGGAGGCCTGACAAAGATCATCGAAAGTGGCATTCCTGCCAATATCCAGATTACATTGAGAAAGATCGAGAACCTCGTGGACAGGCCTAGAATTCTTTTGAACCCAATAGAAGCAATAACCAAAGCCCAGACGGAGAATAGGAGATGGCTTATTCCAAGCAATATCTCGTTCTTCCAGCCGGCAGCGATCCAGATCCAGTCCCAGAAGACAAGAACACTCCCGACGATCAGAGCCGCCATGCCGGAAATGTTCATGATTTGATCTATATTACTTCTGAAACCAGAAATACGGATAATCAAGTGGATCAGTGAAGAGAGTAGAAGCCAGAGACCGACTAGGTATACCGGGAAGAGAAACACAGAAACGGAATAATAGCTGTCCGTGGAGACGAAAGACAACCACGACGGAAATGTAGGTTCTCTGCCCATAATTGCCAGTGGCAGATAGACCAGCAGCGAGTCGAGTAATGCGCGAAGCAGCGTGCCTTTAAGCCCCCATAGGGGAGCCGGTTTGCCTTTCAGCATCTCGATCATACGGACTGGATTGTGAAGACCGGTGAACCAGGCCAGCAGAAAATCCAACCAAATCATCTCCCTTCATCGGAATTCTACAACGTTCAAGACCGGAAAGATGAAGGATAGAAGGAGAGTCGGCTTCAGGTTTGATGTTTTGAGGCTTTTCGACCAGTGATAGGAGAAACCAATAGCCTATCCTGAAAAGTCTTCCGGCATCTTGACCGCGCTGCCGTTTACGCTCAGTCTTACGATATCTTCTCTCCTACGCGGATATCTCTCTATGAGTTCATTCTCCACACCGGCCTCGAAGAAAGAGCCCGTGAAACCTGGAGCCATTGTGCATCCAAAAAGCCCGTATCTCCCACCCGGAAGTAGAAAGCCGGCCTGCCAGACATTTGCGGGCACAATAAATTGAACCTTCTGACCTTTCACGATATCGCTGCCCATTATTATCTCGACATCCGATCCGTCGGGATAGAGAAGTATCAAAGCAAAAGGATCTCCCCCGTAGAAGTGCCAGATCTCATCATAACTCAGTTTGTGGAAGCATGATACGCTCAGGGGAAGCTCGGAGTACATTCCTATCATCGCAGTTGACATATGATTGCCGTCCCGGGTTTTGAGTGTCGAGCGATATGTGCTTGTATAAAGAGTGCCTTCCACGGGCAGGCGCCGAAACCGAAAGTGTTTGATAACAGCAATCGTATCTGGATGGGCACCACTAATTCCGGTCAAATCTTCTCTGTACATCTGCTCTCCTTGTTATTGGGAATTTGCATCAGCTTGCGCTGTCAAACATCAACCCATCGACTCTGAGATGAGCTATCAAGTATCGCCGAGCATACTCTGGTATTTATATATCCGTCTCTGAAAGTTGGGTATGCCGGTTCCGCGGATGCCTTTCCGCGAGCCACGTCGGCATAGAACTCTCTGAACAGACTCTTAAAAGTATCTGCAAACGCTCCTGAAAACGGATCCAAATCTCTTGCAATCTCTTCTCTCTTCCGACCTCTGTTCAATTCGCCCGGGCTTTCGGAGTTCCACCACACTGACTCGTGCCGTCCAGTTATCTCAATTGCCAGCCGATTTCTTCTGCCGTGCGAGATTTCGGAAACAACAACACAACCTTTAGCACCGTTAGAGAACCTGAAAAGAATCGTTGCAGCGTCTTCCGAAGTGACACTTATCTCTTCAGACATCGGGCCTCCTTCGTAAGACATTATCCCGTCAGAAAGATATCTCTTTTCCGAAAAAGCTCCAAAGTCTGCGAATACACTCGTGATTTCGAGACCTGTCAAATATCTTGCAAGATCTATCCAGTGTGAACCTATCTCTGTAACTGCCCTCATGGGGCCCGCAAGTTCCGGTCTATATCGCCATGAAAAGCCGTCGGGGAGGATGTGAAACTCCTGCAAGTAAGCTCCATGAACCAGAAGTACCTCTCCAAAACTAGATGAAGCTATGATTTTCCTTGCCCTGCTACAACTTTCGTAGAAGCGGACATTGAAGTCTACAGCACAGACAACGCCCTTTTGCGCTGAAAGCCTGAAAAGCGCCTCAGCTTCTATATTGTCAAAGCAAAGGGGCTTTTCGCAGACAACACTCTTTCCGTTTTCGATTGCGGCTCTGGCCATTTCGTAGTGCAGAGCAGGAGGTGTGCAGATATGCACAGAATCAACACAGTCAGCAATCGCAATCCCATAATCATGTCCCCACTTTCTCGCTCCAAGGCTCCTAGCTAGAGTCTCTGTGTTTGAGGGATTCGAACCGACAACCGCAACAACTTCGTGTCCGAGTTCTCTGAGCATTCGGCCATGGATACTGGCTGCAAATCCGGTTCCTGCAATAGCAACTCTCATAGAAGCAGCGTCAGGAGATACTGCGCTTTAGCTCGTTGAGGAATGACACTTCCCTCCTTTCACATAATGATTCTCTCTCCAGTGTTTTTCGGTGTTTACTAATATCGTAGGCAAACATGAAGTCTACCTCCACGCGGAGTAAGTCTCCCGTTGCCGATGTTATTCGACAGTCTCTTCCAGGACATTTAACAATGCCTTACATGCAAACGATACAACATCAATATTCTGCCATACTATTGGGAATATTGCTGACCGCTTGCGGATGTTGTAGTATGTAAAGCATGGGAGACGGATTTGCTATCACTTTTTTGGGAGTAAAGTCGCGCATTACTTTCTTAGAAGCAAAGTAGCTACGTTTTTTCACATTTATCCAATCAAAAACTGAGCACAAGCGAAATTCAAATTGACAGGAAGACTATAATTCGAGATCTTCGTTAGTTTTCAAACCGAATCGGTACGGAATCCGTCATACAGTTGTATTGGTGAGGGACAATTTCCGAAAGGAGGCTCAAAGTATATGAGCAATTATAACGAACCATTCGAAGCTTTGAACGAAAAGGCAAGGAATATCTCTCGGGCTCTAACAAGCCTCAAGGAGGAGATCGAAGCTATTGACTGGTATAACCAGCGAGTGGAGGTCTCCCAAGATCCTGAGCTTAAGGCGATCATGGCTCACAATAGGGACGAGGAAATCGAACACGCGTGCATGGCCCTCGAGTGGCTTAGAAGAAACATGGATGGCTGGGACAGTGAATTGAGGACATATCTCTTCACTTCTGTTCCGGTAACTCAAGTCGAAGAATCCGGAGAAGAAGAGAATGCAAGCAGCCTGAAAATAGGAAAGGCCGAGTGAGGAGGGAAGGATATGGATTTGTTCAAAAGGCAGCTGGCACCGCTTTCGAGTGAAGCATGGAAAGAGATAAACAGTAGGGCAAAACAGGTTCTGAGGAGCTATCTCTCGGCCAGAAGAGTTGTGAATGTGGTCGGGCCAAAGGGCTGGGATTACTCCTTCGTGCCTGACGGAAGGCTGGAGGTACTGAACGTAGACGGCGAGGTTGGAGCGGCTTTGAGGAAGGCGGTCCCGTTGGTCGAACTTCGAATTCCCTTCAAACTTAATCGCTGGGAGTTAGATAACATAGAAAGAGGAGTGGCTGATCCGGATCTTGGCATGTTGGAAGATGCCGCTAGAAAGATAGCTTTATTTGAAGAAGATGCAATATACAACGGTCTGGACGGGGCGTCGATCAAGGGGCTTGTAAGAGCGGCAATGACCGAGCCCATAGCCCTTGGCAAGAAACCCGAAGACATTGTAAAGACTATTGTAAAAGGAACTCAGAAACTGAGGGATAATTTTGTGGACGGACCTCTTGTGCTTGTAGTGAATCCCGACGTGATGGCAACGCTCAGTTCGCACGTAACTGCTTATCCCGTTGTCAAAAGAATAGAATCTATCACCGGTTCCAGTATAGTGGTCAGCAGAGTCCTGCAGGGTGGTTTGCTTCTGCCGAAGGATCACCAAGACCTTGAGATGGTCATAGGGGGAGACCTAGAGATAGGATACCAGAGTCACAACGACTCTGAGGTAGAGCTCTTCATAGCCGAATCTTTCACTTTCAGAGTACTTGATCCGAACATCGTGATAAATCTTATTGTCAGCTGATAACATAAAGAAGACCGGGAGAGACTTTCCCGGTCTTCTTCTATTCATTACCAACCGCAGAGCGTAAGACTTGGGAACGCATCCTACGGTGCCTATACATTTGCCGATAACGTAGTGCTCGAAACACTCAGGCTAGTCAAATAGGGCTTTAACAAGCCCCCGGCTTTAGCCGTGGGGTATTTGACTGAGAATCTCTACTCGGTTCTCTCTACCATTATAACAGTCTCATAACCATTAAGGTTCCATCGAGTTCCCAACTCTGTTTCGATAGCGCTATCCAGCTTAAGAGTGTCGGCGAGAGTCTCTTCCTTTATATATCTATCGAAGCTTGATACCGCCATTGCCACTTCTTCAGGTCCAGAATACGAAACTTTGATACGGTCGGTAATCTCAAAGTCCGCTTCTTTTCTCATCGTCTGGATCTTCGAGATCATCTCTCTAGCAAGACCTTCCTGAAGTAATTCCGGAGTAAGTTCAGTGTCGAGTATTACGAAGTTATCGTCGCTCATCTCGAAGGTAAATCCTTCCAGCTCCTGGATTCTTATGTCCAGATCCTCTTCGGTCAGAACTATGAAAGAACCATCAAAATCCAGAGAGAGTCTGCCGTCGCGCTTGATTGCAGTCACGATAGTGGCGGCATCCTGTGTTCTCAAGATAGCGCCGATTCTCTTCAGGTCTTTGCCAAATTTCGGTCCCATAACTCTGAAATTCGGCTTCACTTCGTACTTCACATACCTTCCAAGTTCCTCAATATAGTCTATCGTCTTCACGTTTATCTCTTCCAGAATGAGTTCTCTCATTGATTCGACAATACTCCTGATCTTCCCGTCTACCAAAATCTTTGGCAATGGCTGTCGCACCTTTATCTGAACCTTGTTCCTGCATGCCCTTCCCAGAGTCACGAGATCCATAACAGTCGCCATTCGCGCTTCGAGGTCCCGCTCGATATAGTCCTTGTTGGCTACCGGGTATAACTGAAGATGAACGGAACTCTCGCGACCATGCGTAAGATTTCTGAATATCTCCTCCGCAGTGAATGGAGCGATGGGTGCCATCAGATTTACCACTGTGAGTAGAACTTCGTAAAGCGTCCTGTAAGCGGCCTTTTTGCTCCTGTCCAGTTCGCTTGTCCAGTATCGGTCTCTCGTTCTTCTGACATACCAGTTGGATACTTCCTCGACCACATAATCCTGGATCGCTCTGACTGCCTTTGTGAGATCATAAGAAGACAGGAAGCCCGTTACGTCATCGATTAGAGTGTTGAGCCTTGAGATAATCCAGCGATCTATCTCCTCACGCTGCGCGACGGGCAAATCAAACTCGGCGGGGTCGACATCGTCGATGTTGGCATACATGGTGAAGAATGAATATACGCTCTGAAGAGTTCCAAAGAACTTACTGTACGTCTCCTTCACTCCGTCTTCATCGAACTTTGTGGGAACCCATGGTGGTGATACAGCCAGAAGATACCATCTCAAGGTGTCCGCTCCATATTTACCGATGATGTCCCACGGATCAACGGTGTTTCCCTTGGACTTCGACATTTTCTGGCCACTTTTATCCAGAACCAGGTTGTTTACCAGAACGTTCTTGTAAGGCGATTGGTCGAAGAGAAAGGCAGAAATAGACATAAGAGAGTAGAACCAGCCCCTTGTCTGGTCGATACCCTCACATATGAAGTCGGCCGGAAAAAGCTTTTCCAGGAACTCTTCCTTATGCTCGAAGGGATAGTGGTGCTGGGCAATAGGCATCGAACCCGAGTCGAACCAGCAGTCTATAACTTCAGGAGTTCTCTTCATCATCCCACCACATTCACATCTCAGGTGAACATCATCGACATAGGGTCTGTGAAGCTCGATATCTTCGGAAACATCTTCAATAGATCTTCCTATCAGTTCTTCCTTTGAGCCAACAGAAGCCAATCCGCCGCAGCTTTCGCACTTCCATATGTTAAGGGGAGTGCCCCAGTATCTATCTCGCGAGAGTGCCCAATCAACCATGTTCTCGAGCCAGTTGCCGAAGCGTCCTTCACCAACGAACTTCGGGAACCAATTGACCGAGTTGTTGATCTCGATCAATCTGTCCTTATATGCGGTCGTTTCTATATACCATGACTTCCTCGCATAATACAGCAGCGGCGTGTCGCAACGCCAGCAGAAGGGATATGAGTGTGTGAGGCGATCTTTCTTGAAAAGAAGGTTTCTTTCCTTCAGATAACGGACAATCTGAGGGTCGGCGTCTCTGACGAACATTCCAGCCCACGGCGTAACCTCTTCTGTAAGTTTTCCTTCTTTGTCTACGAGTTGAAGCATTGGAAGACCGAACTTCCGTCCTAGTATACTATCATCCTCACCAAAGGCCGGTGCCATATGTACAATACCCGTACCGTCTTCGCAGGACACAAAATCGCCGTAGACTACATAGAAGGCCTTCTTGTCGACTCTTCCAAACGGAATTAGCTGATCATACTCCAACTCGAAGAGTCTCAGACCCTTCATTTCCTCTACTATTGCGTAGTGTTCTGCGCTTCCCAGGAGTGCTTCGAGTCTGTCTTTTACGAGATAGTAGTACTCTTTTTCGCCGGTATCCAGTGTAACTTCAACCTTTACGTAGTTGAAGTCCGGATGAACGGCGAGAGCCACATTCGATGGCAAGGTCCATGGAGTCGTTGTCCATACCAGAAAGTACTCGTTGTCTTTACCTTTCAGTCTGAATTTCGTGTATATCGAGTCGATTGTTTCGTCCCTATATCCCTGAGCCACCTCGTGTGAGGCCAGGGGAGTACCACACCTAGGACAGTAAGGCATTATCTTATGTCCCTCATAGATCAATCCAGCATCGAAGTATTGCTTTATTATCCACCAGACAGACTCGATATAGCTGTCCTCAAGAGTTATATACGGATGCTCCATGTCAATCCAATAGCCAATTCTTTCGGTCAGTTCCTTCCAGAGTCCCTCGTAAGTCCAAACAGACTGCTTACATTTGTGGTTGAACTTTTCGATTCCGTAATCCTCTATCTCTTGCTTGGAAGAAAAGCCAAGCTGCTTCTCAACTTCGATCTCGACCGGCAGACCATGAGTATCCCAGCCTGCCTTTCTCTTAACCTGATAACCCTGCATAGTCTTGAAACGACATATCGAATCCTTCAGAGTTCTCGATATAACATGGTGAATTCCGGGTTTACCATTAGCAGTTGGAGGTCCCTCGAAGAACACGAATTCGGGACTTCCTTCCCTTTCGCTTACGCTTTTCTGCGGAAGCGACTCTTTTCGCCAGTAAGCGAGGATTTCCTCTTCTCTTTCTGTGGCAGGACGCTTCAGGTCAACATCATTAAACCGTGACATATTGTGTATCCTCCTGTCTTCAAGATTCTTGCTTTATCGGTATATTCAATTATGAACGTTGGCTTCGAGATTTGCTTTGCCAGTAAAGTAACAAGAAGCGCGCGAAAAAAGAAGATAGACGGAAAATCTACCCGCTGTAGTGAACTCAGTCTGTAATCCCCGGTTCAGAACTTTCTTTCGACATTGAATACTCCTTTTCCATCTTCTGCGTCAATGACTAAATAATACAATACATACGTATATTGTCAAGTGGAGCGAAGTCAGGCTATCAACCATCGGGCTCCGAGACCAGAAAAAGGAGATCGGAAGCCAGATTCTTCCACGCTTTTAGGGCTTGCCCGAGATTTCGACCAGAACCTGAAAGCTCTATAACCTCAAGAAGCCTTTCACCACACCTCCACGGCTTTAGTGAGAACCTGCAGAGAAACTGAAGGCTTCTCTTTCTTCCTGGAAAGAACTCTCCGTTCAGTGCGAAGAGCAGCTGCAAGAAGCTATCGATCGCAAGATCCAGGGCGAAGTGGAAAAAGAGAACGTCACATTTCTTTGTAGCGCGTTCCAGATCTTCGAAATCTTCGAGACCGGTAAAGTGGTGCTGAACAAGTTTGCTTTGAAGAATCTCGGGGTATGCTTGGATAGAAGCGATCAGATCCTTCAGAAAGCCCCTTCTGTCAATCAAAACAGAGAAGTTTTTCAACATAGCGCAACGGCCGGTCGGGTAGAAATAGTTGTTCTGTTTGGTAATAAACTCTCCAGCGAGTATGCTGTCGATTTCCGAAACGGTCTCTTTCTGCGAAAAGTACATAACCCACGTCTCTACTCCACCAAGAAGGAGAAAATCGCAGAACCCCCAGTTTGGAGTAGGTTCTTTGCTCACACGAATACCATCGAAGCCGGACAAGATTGCTTCTCGTTCCGAAAGACCCGGTATGTCTGAGCAGTAGACGAACACATCGATATCACCTTCAACTTTTTCAAGAGAGTCTGGTACCTCACCGCTTACGGCGATCGAGCTGACTTTGCTATTTTGTGAAATAGAATCAACCAATCTTTCGATCTCTCTGATCATCAAAGCTCACCCCTAACTCCGGGTCATTGGAATCGCTTTTCGATAGTCGCTTCCAATATTCTACACGCAGGTGCAATATTTTCCCACAATGTCGAGAAGAGCTGGGGCTTGAAGAGTAATACGCATCAAGAACGGATAGAGTGAGATTTATGTCTTATAGAATATTTGGTAGGGGGCTAGACTCCTCGGCCGACTCCGGAGGTGTTATGTGATTAACCGTAAAGTACCTGTGATTCTTCTCGTATTGCTATTTGGGATAACGCTGAGTCTTGCATCCGCAGCACCGGAAGAAATCAGAATCGGTATGGTACTCGTCGAAAGGGGTACTTTCACGATGGGAAACACATCTGAGAGCGATGATCACGACGACAAACCTGCGCATACTGTTACCTTCACTTATGATTTCTGCATTGGAAGATATGAAGTCACTTTCGAGGAGTACGATCTATTCTGCGACGACACGGGAAGAGCAAGACCGGATGACAGAGGCTGGGGGAGGGGAACGAGGCCGGTGATAAATGTTAACTGGTGGGATGCCGCGGCTTACTGCAACTGGTTGAGTGATAAGGAAGGACTGCCTCAGGCTTACGACAGCCTCGGCAATTTCCTGGATTCCAGCGGAGAACCAACGCTAAATCCTTCTCTTGTGAAAGGTTACAGACTCGCGACGGAGGCAGAGTGGGAATTTGCAGCAAGCGGTGGAAACAAGAGCCTGGGGTACCGGCGCGCCGGGAGCGACAACGTAAATCGAATCGCATGGTATAAGTCCAATTCTGAGAACATGACACATGAAGTCGGGACTAAAGAGCCTAACGAACTGGGGCTGTACGACATGAGCGGCAATGTCTGGGAATGGGTCAGCGACCGTTTTGCTTTGTACTCAGCCGAAGCGAAGATAGACCCGTACAACGGTAGTAAAGGCTCTAGAAGAGTTAGTAGAGGTGGAAGCTGGATTAATTGTACGCTCGGGGTGCGTGTGTTCTACAGGAACAGTAGTCTGCCGTCATATGCCACCGTTAACCTCGGATTCCGTATAGCGATAACCATGTCAGAGTAGGCTTTCGGCCTCTATCTTTTATCTCCGGCTCCTTGGTTATGAAAGAAGACTCTATCTATGGCTTCAGCGACGCCGTTGTCGTTGTTTGAGGTAGTTTCGAGATGACATGCGGCCTTAACTTCCTCAAAAGCGTTCTTCACGGCTATAGCCAGCCCCACACGTTTCATCAGTGAGATATCGGCGAAGTGATCTCCAATGAATACAATCTCCTCGGCCGAGAAAGCGTGATACTGGAGAAACTTGTCGAGAGCCTCTCCCTTGGAAACGTTCCGACCGAATAGAGAAAGCAGACCCCATCTATCGACTTTGCTCATAATCTCATTCAGAACTGGTCCGTCTTCCATGTCTGCCCAGAAAGTCTCCATGAAGCCCAGGTCCTCAGAGGTTCTGAGGAGTGAGTAACTGAAGCCGCTCTGAAACAGACTTTCCAGTTTCTCGAGAAGACCCCTGAGTTCCTCAAATGGACCGGTTACATCCAGCTGAAGAATATTCTCGCTTTCAATTACTGAATTCAGATCAGTCACAAAGGAAGTCCTTTCTGAATTGTGCTGAAGAAAAGGAAGATAGGGGTTTTCGATGAAAGGTCCTCTGTGAAACCAATTAGGAACACTACTTGAAGAAGATCTTAGAAGAACGTCACATTGACGATCAAAGGCACTTTCAATTACGTGATAGCAGATATCTCTGCCAACACTCCTGCTTTCGAGCACACTTCCATCGCCTGTGACAACAATGGCTCCGTTCTGAAGCGCATGAGGCCCTTCTAGCTCAAGAACGTCAATATATCTTCTTGTCAACTCGAAGTCTCGTCCCGTAAACAGTGCAATCTTGACTCCGATCGCTTTAAGACTATCTATGGCCTCGAGATTCTTCCGGGAGATCTCCTTTGAATCGCTGAGAAGCGTACCGTCGAGATCTAGTATTAGAGCCCTGAAATTTCTTTCTGCCTGGACATATGATCTGCCCTTTTGAATTGACAGGTTCACAGATTACTCCTTATTTCTTTCAGAGCAAGTCTGATAAGTTCCTCCGGACCAAGAGTCTGGTCTTTCTTCAGAATAGAGAGAACGGTCTTCCTGGCCTGTTGCTCGTCAAAACCAAGCGATACCAGTGCTATGACGGTATCCTCTCTTGCCGATCTCTGTCCATCCGGCATACTGGCCGCAGCCTCTTCCACCTCAACTGCGCCAAGTATGTAAGAGAGTTCAGTGACCATTCTCTCTGCCGTCTTTTTGCCGACTCCAGGAAGTCTCGCTAGTTCCCCAATACTTCTGGAGGCTATCATGTTTTTAAGTCTTGCAGGCGATGTTGCCGACAGGATCTTCAGAGCCGACTTCGGACCAACTTTGCTCATTTTGAGCAGAACATTGAAGAGGTCAAGCTCATCTCTTTCCCTGAAGCCATATAGCTCAGGTGGCCTGTCTTGCGAATATGCCATATAGGTGAAGAGAAAAGCGGTTTCTCCTTTGTTCAGCTTGGCGAGTGTATTCGGTGTACAGTTTACCCTCAGAAAGAAGCCACCGGTCTGAATCACGGCTTCAGAGTCACGTCTTTCGATCACAGTGCCTTCAATGCCTTCCAGCATACTCTTCAGCTCCGGTAAAAATATTCCTGAACTCGCTGACAAGATATAGAGAACCACAAATGAGGAAGACATGCTCTTCGCTTCGGATTAGCGACTCAAATGCGGCTTCATGAGACTCTATATAGGTTACGTTGTCGCTGTACTTCTTCCAGACCTCCGCCACTTTTTCCGGATGGACGCTTCGGTGGTTCGGAACCCTGCAGACAACGACTTTCCCTGCGATCGGTGCAAGAGCACGCACATTACTCTCGAAGTCTTTGTCGTCGAGACTTCCAAAAAGCATTGTCAACCTTCTTTGAGGGTAGTACCTCTCGACAGTCTTCCTCAAAACCCTTGCCGCATCAGGATTGTGAGCTCCATCCAGGACAATCTCTTTCCCTTCGAAATTGAGCACCTCGAACCTTCCGGGCCATACGACTCTTCGGAGTGCCTCTCTCAGAGACTCTTCCCTGAACTCAAGGCCCAACCTTTCGAAAGCTACTTCAAGTGCCTTCAAAGAAATGGCGGAATTCACTGTCTGATGCTCTCCGTTCAGGTTAATCTTGAGTGATTTCAGTTTACGCTCACCGGAGTAATCAAAAGTGTTGTCGTTGATCGAGTAAGAGAGTCCTCGAGCGTCGAAGTCTCTCCAGTAAGCATAAAAAGGAGAGTTCAGATTCGAAGCTGTATCAGAGACGACTTTCAATACGCTCGGGCGAGTAACTCCCGTAACAACAGGACAGCTGCCCTTAATTATTCCCGACTTCTCGAACGCGATCTTCTCTTCGGTGTCTCCGAGTATGTTCAGATGGTCAAGACCTACTGAAGTGATTATCGAGACAAGTGCCGAGTCAATGACATTGCTGGCATCAAACCTCCCGCCGAGACCCACTTCAACAACCGCTACATCGACCTTCTTCTCACGGTAATACAGAAAGCTCATAGCAGTCACTACTTCGAAGAAGCTCGGGGAGAACTCCTCGCCTTTCGTGTCCATCTCATCAAGAGCAGGCTGTATCTTCTCGAGGAGCCTCACGACCTCTTCTTCCTTGACAAACACTCCGTTCAGCTGTATTCGCTCTCTAAATGAAACAATGTGGGGCGATATGTTCAGCCCTGTGTCCAGACCGTGAGCCGAGAATGCTCCGCTCATTATCGCAGCAACACTCCCTTTACCGTTTGTTCCGGTTATGTGCACTACGGGATAAGCTCTCTGCGGATTATCCAGCCTTTCGAGAAGCTCCCTGATTCTGTAAAGACCATACTTTATCTTTCCGTACGGGCGGGAATTGTACAGATAATCTATTGATTGGCTGTATGTTCTGCTCATTTTAGGTCTTCTATTATCTTCTCTATCCTTCCGATGTTGTCGGCGCTAAATGCAAGTCTCTCTCTGTTCTCAACGACAACTTCTTCTGGAGCGTTTTTCAGAAAGTTTTCGTTCTCAAGTTTTGATTTCGTTCGGGCCATGTCTTTGCTTTCCCTTTCCAGCTTGCCTTTCAGTCTAACTATCTCGGCCTGGACATCGATTTCGCCGAGGATTACGTAGAAAGTACTCGTCTGATCGCCCCAGGCAGAAACGCTTCCAGAAAGCTTGGTTTGTTTTCGGGAGATCGGATTCGAATTTGATAGATGAGCGATTAGGGCACAATAGCTGTCTTCCAGGGGTTCCCCAAGATAATATACATCGCTCTTCGTAGATGGCGGTATGTTCATCTCCGCTTTCACATTCCTTATTCCCCGGACCGTTTCCATGAGTCTCCCGTAAATACTCTCGGCTTCGTTGTCGACAAAAGTGTCTTCGGCTTTCGGCCATTCGGCTACGATTACAGCACCGACAGAACCGGGGAGTCTCTGCCATAGCTCCTCGGTTATGTAGGGCATTATCGGATGAAGCATCCTCAAAGACTTATCCAGTACCTTCACCAGTACATTCTGCGCGACTTGTCTATCACCCAGTCCTTCATAAAGGCGGGGCTTGAGGCTTTCTATGTACCAGTCACAAAATTCATTCCAGAAGAAGGCGTAGATCGTCTTTGCTGCAGTCGGAAAGTCGTACTCCTCCATGCTTTTCTCAACAGCCTGAACTGATCTCTGGAGCCTCGAGAGAATCCAGCGATCTTCAAGTGACAGTGCAGCCTTCTCCAGTCTAACTGGCTGGAAGTCGCCGAGATTCATAATAGCAAACCGAGCGGCATTCCAGATCTTATTGGCGAATTTTTTGTACGTGTCGAAGAATCTTATATCCAGCTTAATATCATGGTTTTGTGCGGCTAGAATCGAGAGCGTGAATCTCATCGCGTCCGTTCCGTACTCTTTGATTACGTCGAGAGGATCGATGCCGTTTCCCTTGGACTTCGACATTTTCTGGCCGGTCTTGTCACGAATAAGTCGATTTATCAGGACGTGATCGAAGGGCTTCTCATCCATGAAGTGGTAACCGGCCATTATCATTCGGGCTACCCAGAAGAAGATTATGTCAAAACCGGTTACTAGAACGCTTGTGGGATAGTAAGTCGCGAGATCTTCAGTCTTCTCGGGCCAGCCGAGAGTTGTGAAAGGCCAGAGTTGTGAAGAGAACCATGTATCGAGGACGTCTTCGTCCTGCCTTATGTTTTCGGAGCCGCATTTCGAACAGACAGTAGGGGTACTTTCTTCCACAGTTACGCCCCCGCAGTCGTCGCAATACCACACCGGTATTCTATGACCCCACCACAGCTGTCTTGAGATGCACCAGTCGCGTATCTCGTTCATCCAGTTCAGATATACTTTCTTCCATGTTTCGGGGAAGAAGACTACATCGCCACCTTCCACGGCCTTAATAGCTTCTTCTGCAAGTGGAGCGACCCTTACGTACCATTGATCAGATAGCGAAGGCTCTACGACAGTATCGCAACGATAGCATCGCCCAACTGCGTGAACCATCGGCTCCACTTTCAACAGGAAGCCCTGCTCCTCCAAATCATTGACGACTTGTTTGCGTGCCTCGTATCTGTCGAGCCCCGCGTACTTCCCGCCGCTTTCATTTATCTTCGCGTCTTTGTCGAAGACCTCCACGACTGGCAGGCCGTGTCTTATTCCTATCTGGAAGTCGTTGGGATCGTGCGCGGGTGTAACTTTAAGAGCTCCGGTACCGAAAGAAGGATCGACGTAACGGTCGGCGATAATCGGCAATTCTCTACCGACGAGAGGCAGTATGGCGGTTTTACCCTGCAACTTTTCGTACCGATCGTCGGACGGGTAGACTGCGACTCCCGTATCGGCGAGCATCGTCTCCGGCCTTGTCGTTGCGATTATCACATACTCATCGCTATCCTTTAAGGGATACTTTATGTGATAGAAGGCCCCGTTTTCGTCTTCATGCTCGACTTCTTCGTCCGAGAGAACGGTTGAACAGCGTGGACACCAGTTGACGATATACTTGCCGCGATAGATATTTCCATCTTTGAAGAGCCGGACGAAAGACTTCCGGACTGCCTCGCTAAGGCCTTCATCCATTGTGAACCTTTCTCGCGACCAGTCAACCGAGCAGCCCATGGCCTCTATCTGTTCCCTGATCCTCTGTCTGTATTCTCTTGCCCACTCCCAGGTTACCTCCAGGAACTTCTCCCGTCCCATCTCTTTTCTGTCAATCCCCTTTTGGGCTAGGTTCTTTTCGACTGCATTCTGAGTTGCAATACCAGCGTGGTCTTCGCCAGGTACCCATAGTGTTCTGTATCCCTGCATTCTCTTGAACCGGATGATAATGTCCTGAAGAACGAGATTGAGGGCATGGCCCATATGCAGAGCAGCCGTTATATTTGGAGGTGGTATCATTATCGTAAAAGGTTTTCCGTCGCCTTTCGGCTCGAAGTACCCGCTTTCTTTCCAGAAGGAATACCACTTTTTTTCGAGTGCTTCCGGGCTGTATCTTGTACTCAGTTCACTCATAGATTACCTCCCTGTGCAGCTTTCATGTTAACTGGGATTATATCACGAAGCTCACCCCGGTAAGGAGAGCAGCGGTAAAAACGTTCTTACCACTCGGTAGTGTAGAATCTATCGGAGGCGATAATATGGATCAACAAGAGCTGTCTACATACAGGAAGATATACGAAACAGTGAAGATGATTCCGGCAGGCAAAGTTGCCACCTATGGACAAATCGCCCGAATCGTTGGCGGCTGCACTGCAATTATGGTTGGCTATGCTATGGCTGGAGTCTCGGATCCGGCGATTCCCTGGCAGCGCGTGATAAACTCCAGGGGAGGAATCAGTATAAAGGATCAGAGCGGGTACTCTCTGCAAAAGGCGCTGCTTGAGAGTGAAGGTGTCGTATTCGACCAGAGCGATAAGGTGGATCTGTCGATTTTCGGCTGGCAGGGTCCGGAGCTTCAGCTTTTCTGAAGGACTTTGATCCTCAGAGTGTGGAATTTCTCGACTGGTTGCCCTTCGAAGAGCCCGTAGAATCTGAAGACTATGTCGTACAATCCCGGCGAGTCTGGAGTCCAGCTGTAAATCGAGTAATCCGTCTTCTCTATTAGGGTTCCTACAGAGTTGACTAGTTCGACACCGTTTGTCGATCGCCAGACCCATGCGTGATCGAGATACTCCCATTTTGAGCTACCGACATATTTCCAGTTTGCGAGCAAAGCATTGATCCTGAACTCGATTCTACTGCCGACATAATCGGTTATCTCCGGAACCGGAATGGTCCTGCTGAACTCTTCAAAGGAATTCAGATAGAACCAATCGTCCCAGAAAGGCACGATGTTTGCGCCAACGCTTTCGTAAGCCTTTTCGACAAGCCCCACGCACGAGTACAGATCGCGTCTTGTGAATGGAATATTCCTGTAGCCTGACCACGCAAGTCCCACGGACCAGAGGGCTCCGTCATCGACGAGACTATAGATGAACCTTGATACTCCTCTTCTCTGCTCAGGCGTGAGTGTTCCGTTATATCTTCTTGCTCCGCTGAAGGCAGTTGCCCAGAGATTGAGCCATCGGGACTCATAAGTGTCTACCGAGAAGAGATTCACATATTTCGTTTCATCAAGGTCGTTGGGAAAGACGAAAACTCCTTCCTCAATTACGTTGAAGCCGTGAGTCTGGAAAGGGTATGATTCTCCAAAGCTAATCTCGTTGTTATACCCAAGGTTTTCCATGGACATGGCAGTCTCTCTGTCAACTCCCAGATAAACGGCTGAATGAGAGGGTATCCAGTTTGGACCTATATGGTAAAGGAGGTCGCCCTCAAGGAGATACCTGCCTGGAAGATGCTGCGCAAAGTAAAGCGCATCGGCCTTGCTTATCAATAGACAGTACGGAAACTGAGTGAATTTGACAGCAGTCTGAAGAGAGTCTCTGCTGAAACTCAGGCCGTAATTGCCACCGTCTGATAGGTAGAAGGCTCCCTCGCTCATCACAGGCTGCACCATGGCGACCTGATCTGAACCGAGTCCGAACTCCTCGTGATCTATGACGACGGCTTTACCGTCCGATCTAAGATCAATTTTATCGAAGAGCAAGATTACGGTAGTATCAGAAAGCTTCTGAATGCCGTACCTGACAATCCCCCGGTTCTCAAGCCCTTCCAGTTCCAGCCTTATTCCTGGCAGCAATTCTATCGAAGTCGAATTTCCTGAAAGATTTGCCAAGAAATACTTTACAGGGCTTGCAGGCGTCCTGATACAGGAGGCCGTTACTATTATGAGACCAGCAAATGCGACAATGAGAAGACACTTAATAGGACGCATCATATTCTAAGATTTTATCACCCACTGGCAGAAAGAAAGAGTCAACTGTGATAGATTATTCATGACAGGATCTGGCAGGAAGGCGGAGTCAACGATCCCCGGCAAAGGCCGGGAGCTTGTAAAGCTCTTGTTGACTGGCCTGAGTATTTCGGATACTACGTTACCGGTAGATGTATAGGCACCGTAGGATACGTTCCCAAGTCTTACGCTATGCGGTTGGTGGTTAAACAGTCCTGATGGGTAGGGACAATACTGCTGACGAGAAACTGTCGGATGACATTGTTGATGGGAGAATTGCTCCGTATGGAGGCTGACTTTATGTTAGTCTACGTTATCAGTAAACGCGCAAGACCACTGGTACCGTGTAATCCACAGAAAGCACGAAAACTATTGAAAGAACAAAAAGCAGAAGTGGTGAAAAGAATACCCTTTACTATTCGGTTGCTGTATGGTTCCTCTGGATACGTAGAAGTCGTTAGTCGATCTGCCAGTGTAGGCAAACAAAACTTGTTGAAAGATCATCATCACTACTATGTGAAAGGAGGGAGGCGTCATTCATCACCGCGCTAAAGCACGGCGTCTCCTGACGCTGTTTCTATGAGAAGAATCTCTGAATCTACTTCCGTTGCGGCTGGAACAATTGCAATTCTTCTATTCACTATCATCTCCAAAGGAATGGGCTTCTTCAGGGAGATGCTTGTGGCGAACTACTTCGGGACTTCGGGCAATCTCGATGCCGTCTTCATAGCCATGACACCTGCAACCACACTTTCGGGCATAATCGCAGGAGCGCTGGCGGCGATCTTCATGCCCATATACCATTCGATAAGGAACAGCGATCAAGAACGTTCCAGGAGGTACACCGGCACGGTACTTCTGACTGGTAGTTTGATCTTTCTCTCAATGGGTTTGATTCTACTCGCAATACCCGATCTGATAATAAAGCTTTTCGCACCGGGCTTTTCCGAAGAGACGATCGCCTATGCGGCCAGGAAGCTGAGATACCTGTCTATATACCCTCTAATCGGCGGACTGGAAAACCTGCTGGGAACTGTTCTAAAGGCTAACAGAAGATTTATACAGTTTGGCATTTCCCAACTGATCTTCAACGTCGTAGCTATCCCTGTGATTTTCTTCACCGCTCCCTTTCTATCGGAAGGTTCATACATACTCGCCTGGATAATTGGAAACGGTCTCACGGTGATGCTTTACGCATTTCAGTCAAGAGATCTCTTCACTTTCAAGATTGATAGGGGAACACGGATTGTTGAGACAATCTATCTCGCACTGCCGCTTATACTGTCAGGCAGTCTCAGTGTAATAAATGGAATGGTTGACAAGGCCTTTGTTTCGTTACTTCCGCCGGGGAGAGTCTCGTCTCTTCAATACGCCCACACTCTTTTGGGATTGATAACGTTTACGGTTTCGGCCTTTCAGACGACAGCATACACCGAACTCTCCGAGTATGTGGTGGCCGGAGACCGCTATAAGATAAGGGAAAGGCTAAGAAAGACCGTTACGAGCTCTCTGAATATCGCTCTGCCGCTTGCGGTATGGGTTATTTCCATGGCCGAACCGCTAGTACGGTTTATCTATCAGCGAGGAGAGTTCGATGCAGACTCCACAAGACTCGTCAGTACGGCCTTGATCGGTTACGGAGCTTTGATAGTTCTCTCACCGGTATCACACACATGTTCCAGCTACTTTATCGCCAGCAAAAAGGTTCGCCTTATAACCTGGATCTCTCTTATGTCTATTGGACTCAACGCTATGTTCGATTGGATATTCCTCGGTCCACTTGAGCATGCTGGCATTGCAGCAAGCACCTCTGCGGTTATATTCATTGCTACGGTAGTCAAGAATGTCCTGATCTCGAGAGAGGGAATGAATTTCATGCCATACGCAAAGATTGGCTTTCTAGTATCTTCAGGAATCGGATTGTGGCTGCTAGTGTTTGCTCTCAGGTATTTCGTACCCAACCTTGTCTGGCTGATAGTGGGAAACGTTCTCTTCATAGCGTTTTTTGCTTACAGTGCCCGAAGCGAGTTAAAGGCGGTGATTTCAAAGCTGAAAGGCCTGAACCGAACACATCACACAGATTATCCACACGAAGAATGATTAAGTATAAGATTTATCTGACAGGCGGTGATTCTCATGAGAAATATTGTAATAGTTGGAGCCGGTCCGGCCGGTCTCTTTTCTGCAATCTGCTGTACAACTGAGGGAAGGAATGTCACGATTCTAGAGAAGAATGACTCTCCGGGCAAGAAACTTCTCCTGACAGGATCAGGCCAGTGCAACCTGACAAATGCCGAGGCTCCAGGTAAGATGCTGAAGCACTACTTCGGAGCCGATAGATTTCTTAAGCCATCGATAATGGCTTTCGACAGTCAGAAACTGATCGGTTTTTTCGAAGACCGTGGTTTAAAGATGTTCACCAGGGAGTCGGGAAAAGTCTTTCCTATTACACTCAACGCAAGAGATGTGCTCGAAATACTCCTTTCCGAATGTGCGAGACAGGGTATCGAGATAAAGTGCAATTCAAGGGTCACTTCGGTTGAGAGAACTTCCGGTGGGAGTTTCACTGTAGGTACATCGGGTGGTTTCTTTGAGGCTAATCTGCTGGCCATAACTACCGGCGGAAAGAGTTACCCTTACACAGGCTCTTCCGGGGAGGGCTACAGTATCGCTTCAAAAATGGGACATACAATAAACGAACCCGTTCCAGCCCTGGCGGCGGTGTGTGTTGAAGGTAATCCATTTGAAGAGCTGGCCGGGATATCCTTAAGGGAGGCCGACGTATCGCTGTGGCGAGATGGGAAGAGATTAGCTCGTCGATTTGAAGACCTTCTTTTTACACACACCGGCCTTTCAGGTCCTGCCGTACTTCATTTGTCCAGAGAGATTCTTGCCGGAGACCAAATCTGTGTGAACCTTTCAAAGTGGAAAGAAGAAGAGGCCGAGACAAAGCTGCTGGGACTGCTCGCCATGGGTGGCAAAAAGAGCGTGAAGAATATCCTCCTTCAAGGATTATCTATTCCAGAGAGAATCGTCGACACTATTGTTGATTTGAGTCAGACCAAAGAAAGGATAGGTGCTGATATTCGCAAAGAGGAACGGAAGAGACTACTTAGAGACCTTACGAGACTGGAGCTTAAAGTATCTAGGACCGACGATTTTCTAACTGCTATGATGACTAGAGGGGGAGTTTCTCTAGGAGAGGTTAACCCCAAGACCATGGAATCCAGAATTGTACAGGGACTTTATTTTGCCGGAGAGGTGCTCGATTTCGACGGGGAGACTGGCGGCTACAATCTCCAGGCTGCCTTTTCGACGGGCTACATCGCCGGACTTTCGATGCGAAACAGATCGGCCAGATAATCAACCGAAAGACGATCAAGAGACAAAGATTATTGAGATAGATTATTCTAATTAGTGAACAACATATTCAATATATTTAAGAGACTCTCTGCATATACAGCGTAATTCTTTTTATTGAATAAGAAAAATTGACGTAACAAAAATATTCATTGTATGAGTTATTATAGAATTATATGACAATGAATATTTATAACACTAGTTTATATATATTCAATAATTCGGGAGGAATTGATTATGCAAAGGGTGTTCGGGTTCTGCTTTTTGCTCATACTTGTCGCTGATCGTCTGTTCTTTGAGATGGTCGATGGAATCAACAGCAAGAGAAATAAGAAGAGCACGAGATTTTGAGATAAGCAGACATAACCACTAGAGTTCGACTGAAGTCGCCTGGTTTAACAGGGGACTTCTTTTTGTATTGAAAAGATGTAGTGTTATAATCAGCTTGATCTTTGGGTTTCTTATCTTACAATAAGGAGGGGTTTCATGAAAAGATTTCTTGTGGTACTGGTTGTTCTTCTTTCAGTCATCTCTTTATCGAAAACTACCATCACTTTCTGGCATGCTATGAGTGGAAGAAACCTTGCTGCTGTTGACAACATCGTTAAGGCTTTCAACGAAAGCCAGAATGAAGTGGAAGTTGTCGCACAGTTTACGGGTTCTTACGCCGAGACTCTCACCAAGGCCATAGCGGCCTACCGAACTGGAACGCATCCTAACATCGTTCAGGTCTATGAAGTAGGCCTTCAGACGATGTTGGACAGCGGTGCCATACTTCCCGTATATCAGCTGGCAGAACCTGGATTCGACTGGGGAGACGTTGTTAAGCCCATTTTGAATTACTATGCCGTTGATGGACAGCTCTATTCTATGCCATTCAACTCTTCTACCGCGATCCTCTACTACAACAAGGATATTTTCGAAGCGGCCGGTCTCGATCCAAGCAAACCTCCGTCAACCTTTAACGAAATTCTGGAGTATGGAAAGAAGATAGTAGCTTCCGGCGCTTCACAGGGAGGAATATCGTTTGGCTGGCCTGCATGGGTCTTCGAGCAGATGCACGCCACACATGCACAGTTCTATGCCAACAATGAAAATGGGAGAAAGGCCAAGGCCAGTGAAGTTCTTTTCAACGCTGCTTTCGGTCAAAGGGTTTTCGTCGAATGGATGAAGTGGGCACAGGAAAAGGTCTTTGTCTATGGAGGTCGCGAGTACAGCGCGAATACTGCCTTCCTTACCGGGCAGGTAGCAATGCTAATACAGTCCACATCTTCGGTCGGATCGATTCAGGCCACGGCTTCCTTCAGAGTCGGAACTTCCTTCCTGCCAAGGCTTCCCGAATACCCAAGAGGCAACTCGGTTATTGGCGGAGCGACCATCTGGGTTCTAAAAGGCAAACCTGAGGCAGAAAACAAGGCTGTATGGGAGTTTCTGAAGTACGTGATGAGACCGGATGTATCAAAGCAGTGGCATCAATCGACTGGATATTTCCCCTCCAGCAACACCACTGTCAAGCTTCTCATGGACGAAGGATGGTTCGCAGATCAGCCCAATCACCTTACTGCTTTCCTTCAGATTCTCAGCGGAGCAGATATTCCTCCTGCACAGGGTGTAAGGCTTGGGAACTTCGTTGCTATAAGAGACGTAGTTGATTCGGCTGTTGAAAAGGCAGTGCAGTATCGTGGAACGGACTATGAGAAAGAGGCGAAGAGAATACTTGACGAGGCGGCCAAAGAGGCCAACAACATATTGAAGGAGTATATACAGCTTTACGGGAAATAAGAGACACTTCTTACCGGAGGAGGGGGAACCCTCCTCTCTTTGATACTTAATCGAATCATAGGCGGTGTTGTTTGTATGAATAGCAGATTTCCCAATAGAATACTCCCGTATGTTTTGCTTTCTCCTTCTATAGTTGTAGTGATTGTATTTCTCATTATTCCTACTGCGCAGTCTATCTATACAAGTTTTTTCAGAGTATCTCCCTTTGGCGACAGAAGGTTCTTCGTAGGTTTCGAGAATTTCAGTCGACTCTTTGAATCTTCAGCATATCTGCACAGTCTGATAATCACACTCATCTTCGCGGCTCTTGTTGTGTTTATAGGGCTTTCGCTAGGGACTGTAATAGCGGTTCTCCTCAACCAAAAACTCCGCGGCTTATCATTCTACAGAACGTTCTTCATCTGGACCTATGCGATTTCTCCGGCCATTGCGGGGACTATCTGGGCTTTGATGTTCAATCCTTCGAGTGGACCCATTGTTTATATAATACGTTCTATTACGGGTATTGGGATAAATTGGATGACGGATAGAACGATCGCGCTCGTGGTTGTCGTGATTGCAGCATCGTGGAAGATGCTTGGCTACAATATAATCTTCTATCTCGCCGGACTTCAGGCCATTCCTGAAGAGCTTCTAGAATCGGCTTCAATTGATGGCGCTTCCAGCGTGAAGAAGTTTTTCAGGATCACGTTGCCGTTGCTCTCGCCGACGACTTTCTTCCTTTTGATCATGAACATGCTTTATGCCTTCTTTGATGTCTTCGGTCTTATAGACATTATGACCAAGGGCGGTCCGGGTAATGCAACTGAATTGCTTGTTTACAAGTTATATCGTGATGGATTCCTCGCAATGAATACAGGATTCGCCTCAGCTCAGTCAGTTGTTCTCTTTGTCTTTGTTGCAATCTTGACGATCCTCCAGTTCAAATACACAGAGCGAAAAGTCTTCTACGGATAGGGTTGAGGTGAAGAAGATGAAGAAGAAAAATGCGAAGAAACTGTTAGTATATCTTGTGTTGACAGCGATGGCCATTGTTGTCATGTTCCCAATTTACTATGCCTTTAGCACCAGCACCCTTACTGCGGCAGAGTCTTACAGTTATCCGCCGCGCTTCTTGCCGGGCTGGAACATTATCGAAAACTACGTTACTGCATGGCAGACGATAAACATGGGGCGCTTAATGCTAAATAGCGGGTTCTCGGCGCTCGTGGTGGCTACAGGAAAAATATGTTTCTCAATACTGGCAGCGTTTGCCTTCACTTACTTTGGGAATTTCAGGGGGAAATTCTTTTTCTTCGGGCTGATTCTCATAACTCACATGTTGCCTCTGCCCGTAAGAATTCTTCCAACTTACGAGCTGATGAAGAATTTTGGATGGATTAATACTTACTATGCACTGACGATACCTTTCTTTGCCAGCGCAACGGGTACGCTTCTGTTCAGGCAGTTGTTCATGACTGTACCCACGTCATTATCTGATGCTGCACGGATAGACGGAGCCGGGCCGATGAGATTCCTTTTCAGCATACTCCTGCCCCTTTCAAAGACGAATATGGGAGCTCTCTTTCTAATTGAGTTCAACTTCATCTGGAACGAGTACCTCTGGCCTCTGATAATTACGACCACGAACGATATGAGAGTTGTGCAAATAGGGATCAAGATGCTTCTTGCGAGCGAAGCTCAGGCCGCCGAGTGGAATGTGATAATGGCCGGTACGATAACGGCAATGATAGTTCCTCTGATAATGCTTCTCATCTTCCAGAAGACTTTCATGAGCGGCTTCAGCCTGAAAGAAGACAAATAAACCGGGGAACTCCCCGGTTTATTCATTTTGCCAGAGCATTCTCTATGGCTTTGAGTATCACCTTGCTGCTGTAAGTGGCTCCGGATACTACATCGACCTGCACCGACTGCCTGGCGATAACGTCCTTCGTTATACTCTCTGCGGCTTTTCCCTTTCCGTTATCGTGCTTCAGTATCTCTATATCCTCTATCCTGTGATCTCTGATAGCCACGCTAACTGTAGCCTTGACTATACCGGCACTGTAACTGCCTTCGTAGCGGCCATCAGTGACTGAAGACAATTTAAGCTCTCCAAACTCCAGAGTATCCAGAACCTTCAGTCCTTCTTCCAGTTTCGGTACTATCACTACAGCGAAGATTGTGATACCTGCGGCTATCGCTATGGCTATTACGATCAGAATCCTGACAAGCAGTCTTTTTCTCTTCATCTCTTACCTCCAAGAGTTTCAAACAAAAAAGAGACGTTGTTCGTTATTAGTTGTAGAAGAAGTTCTGGAGACATATCAGTTAAACCGAAATTGTAGAAGTAGAGGTTCCCGAATAGCATAGCAGATAGTGTGTTCTCAATTGTTGTGACTACTTCATCTCTCAAACCATTCTCCTTCGCGACCTCTAAAAAGAGAGACATCCTCGTTTCTCCCATATCCAGGAAATTCGGAAGCTCGTCCGGATTAAATTCTCCCCTCCCGACCTGGCTCATGAATATCAGCCTGAATATCTCCGGCTTCTGCAGAAAGTATTCGGCGAAGGCTCTGTAAGAATGCTCGAGTTTCTTCACGGGATCGCTTTCCGTATAATGGCTCTGGGATATGTATTTCATGATGTCCACAGCGTAGCTATCTTTAACGGCGTTGAGCAAACTGTTCATACTTCCAAAGTAGTTGTAGACCGAAGCTGCCGAGTAACCGGCCATTTCGCTAACCTTTCTTATTGTGAGAGCCTGCAAGCCCTCACTCTCGACAATGCTTCGGGCGGCATTGATGAAAAAGTCTCTATTTCTCTCCCTTCGTAGTTCACTTCTACTCATCCCGAATTCAGTCCTCCATAGCGGCGGCGAAAGAAGATATGTTACTCTCAATGAGTTTTGGCTGTGGTTTACCCTTCGAGACAGCTTTCACCATCATTCTCGAAACCAGCCCCAGTTTGCCCATGTTGAATTCACCCCCAAAAAAGCCTTTGGCTTTGCAGGAAGTCAAGAACTCCTCAGGTAAGTTCTGTTCAAGATAGGTTTTGAACTGAGACTCATCAAAGCCCATACAGAGAAATACACCGGTCTTCTTTTCCCTGAGCTTCTGAATGTTCTGTTGCACAAATTCCTTTATCTGCTTCTGAATCTGTCCAACCTTTATCGAAGCTCCGACGATTACTCTATCGTAACTATCTATAGTCGGACTCTCTTCACGGCCAATGTCAACTATCCTCACCTCTCCAGTGAGTGCTTCGGAAAGCTTTCTTGCACACTTTTCTGCCGTTCCGCTCCTGCTTGCAAACACAATCATAGTCTTCATACCTTTGCCTCCAATCTCTGTTCTTAAAATGAACAAAGTTTATTTTATGATCACAGTTTACTATGTTTGGTACTTTCATATTTTGCGGAAAGAACAACTGTCTGTTTCAGTTCTCGAATTGGGTGGGGTGTACTCAGAAAAAAACCGCCCTTGCACTATCGTGGTGTTATGTTATAATTCTATGCGTGAAAATTCCCGCTTTGCCACGAAGGCAAAGCCACAGTCCGAGGGAGGAGGCAATAGATGATAAGGATCTACGAGACAATGTTCATTGTCTCACCAAGGCTTGATGAAGAGAGCAGAAATGCTACGGCCGAAAAGGTGAGAGACTACATCGTCGAGCGTGTCGATGGAACCATCGAGAAGTTCGACAGATGGGGTATCAGAAAACTAGCTTACAGGGTCACAAAAGGGTTTGCTGAAGGAGACTACACGGTAATTCAGTTCAAGGCCGATTCCGAGAAAGTCGACATCCTGGAGAAATTCTACGGAGTAACCCCGGATGTATTCAGATGGCAGACTTTCAGAAGAGAAGATCTGGAGAAGGCTGAGAAGAAGGCTCTTCTGAAGAAAGAAGCAATTGAAGAAGAAACCGAAGTCGAGGTTTCTGAGCCGTTAATTGAAGCCTCAGAAGCAGCTGGAGTTATTGAACCCGTAGAAGCCAAAGAAACAAAAGAGATGGAGGAGTAATCCATGTCTATCAGCTACAATCACGTGGTGCTTATCGGAAGATTGACAAGGGATCCGGAAATTAAGTTCGCTGCCAGTGGAACACAGATAGCTACTTTTAGTCTTGCAGTCGACAGGAATATCCCTTCTTCCAATAACGACAACACCGACTTCATTAGAATCGTGACGTTTGGTAAAACAGCCGAGTTCGTCGGAAACTATCTCTCAAAGGGAAGATTGATTCTGGTTGATGGTTCTCTCCGGATAAACAAATGGAAGACTCAAGAGGGAGAATCCAGATCAAATGCCGAAGTAGTCGCCTCGAACATACGTTTCATGGAGACTAAGGCTCAGGCTCAGAATACCGGAGGTTTTGAAAGGACTTCAGTAGAAGAAGATGTGATTGGAAATGCTGGGAACGACGAAATTACTTTCTTTGGCAGCGAATCCGAAACAACCGGTGACGATATCCCATTTTGATCAGGAGGAAAGACGATGGTAAGAGATAACAGAAGAAGAGGAAGAAGCAAGAAGAAGTGCAGACTCTGCGGCTCAAAGACAACCTATATAGATTACAAGAACACATCGCTACTCAGAGATTATCTTACGGAAAAGGGGAAAATAATTCCAAAGCGAATTACCGGCAACTGTGCCAAACATCAGAGAATGGTGAAAGAAGCGATACAAAGATCGAGATTCATGGCTCTGCTTCCTTACACAAAGGAATAGAGAATATGGGAGGCCAAAAAGCCTCCCTTTTTTAAAGGAGGTTGTCTATGAAAGTAATTCTGCTTAAGGATGTTCAGAACATCGGGAAAGCCGGAGAAGTACACAATGTATCCGACGGTCATGGTAGAAACTTCCTTATTCCAAGGGGTCTGGCCGTGGAAGCCAGTGATAGCGAAATGGCTAAACTGAGAAACGATCTTAAGAGAAGAGAGGAAAAAGAAGAGAGAATAAGAAAGTCCAGCGAAGAACTCCTGCGCACACTTCAGAAACAACACTTCATTATAAAGGTTAAATCGGGTTCCACCGGAAAGCTTTTTGGAGCCGTAACGTCCAACGATATAGCCACGCACATAAGGCACACACTGGCTGTGGAACTTGACAAGAGATTCATTGAACTGGGAGATAATATCAAACAGACGGGAGAATACAAAGTCGATCTGAAGCTTCCAGGAAATGTTAAGGGACAGATAGCCGTTCGTGTAGAAACTCTTGGAGAAAGCTGATTTGGAGTTTCAGATATTCTCGAAAGCTCTCTACTCCACCTGGATTTTCTATAGACCCGAAAGGATTCTCTTCGATTCCGGCGAGGGAATCTCGACTCTTCTTGGAAACAGTGTTTACGCCATAAGGGATATCTTCATGACACATGGTCATGTTGACCATATAGCAGGACTTTGGGGTCTGATAAACACAAGAAACACAGCAATGGGAGACAGAAACAAACCACTCAGAATAAGTTATCCAGCTACCAACAGGGCAATTGAGGCCTTTCTAGAATTCATAGTGAGCATGAATCCTCGTTTGAAGTATGACATGATACTGAACCCTCTTCAGGAAGGAGACGAAGTCTTTCTTAGAGATGCAGGCAGTTTCAGACGTTCAGTGAGACCTTTCAGAGTGAAACATACAGCGGGAGAGGTCAGCTTCGGCTATCACATATATGAGCTGCGACGCAAGCTCAAAGCGGAATTTCTCTCTCTTCCAAATAGCGAGATAGCCCGAGTTGTTCACGAAGAAGGACGTGAATCAGTTACCGAGACTTATCTGCAGAAGATAATCACTATAAGTGGCGACACTTATGCACTACCTCCCGAGTTGATAAGTAATTCCGAAACTCTCTTACACGAGTGTACTTTTCTTCAGGAGAAAGACAGGCGAAATCAGAACCATTCAAGTATTGAAGAGGTCATAGATAGTGTCAGGCGTAGTGAAGGAATAAAGAGACTCATATTGTATCATATATCAGGAAGGTACACTTCGAAGATAAAGAAGTGGACCTCCTTCATAAAGAAGGAGCTTGACGATACAGGAGTAGAAGTATATGTAGTACATCCAGAGCATGTTTTCACATTGTGAAAACCTGTGCACATTACCCCGGAAGGAGGTTAAGCATGGGTTACGTAGGTTGGATGATATTTGGTGTAGTTCTCTTGGTTGCCGAGATAGTTACTCCGAGCTTCTTTTACCTTTGGTTCTCGATCGGAGCCTTTGTGACTGGCGTAGTGGCGATGTTCTCTGTTAGCCTTGGATGGCAGGTAGTAGTCTTTGCCGTTACCAGCACTCTGCTAGTAATATTGACCAGACCAATTGCTAGAAGACTTTCTAAGGGTGATTCTCCCAGAAAGATGTATATTGACGGGCTTGTAAATTCGACAGGAAGAGTAACGGTAGAGATAAATCCCCTGCTTGACAAAGGACTAGTGAAGATCGATGGTGAAGACTGGAGAGCAACATCAATCGATGGGAATACGATTCCCGTTGATAGTATTGTGAAAGTTGTTCGTCTTGAAGGTACTCTAATATTTGTCGAAATACTACCTAGAGAAACCCAAAAGTAGGAAGGGGGAGAGAAAAGATGGTTCTATGGCTAATACTTGCAGCAGTGATATTCATAATCGCAGCTTCCGGAATAAAGATAATCAGACCATTCGAGAAAGGGCTCGTAGAGAGGCTCGGAAAGTACCGGCGTGAAGGCCAACCGGGTCTACAGTTTATAATACCGTTCATCGAAAGGATGATCAAAGTAGATCTTCGCGAAACTGTAATTGATGTTCCTCCACAGGAAGTGATAACCAAGGACAACGTTGTCGTTACTGTTGACGCAATAATCTACTATCAAATCACCGATGCTTTCAGAGTTGTGTACAACGTTTCCAGCTTCGAAATAGCAGCTATAAAGCTTGCCCAGACAAACTTGCGAAACGTGATTGGCGAAATGGAACTGGACCAAACGCTAACCTCGAGAGAAAGAATCAACGTAACGTTAAGAGAGGTTCTGGACGAGGCCACAGATAAATGGGGCGTGAAAGTCACCAGAGTCGAAATCAAGAAGATAGATCCGCCACAGGATATTATGGATGCGATGTCAAAACAGATGAAAGCCGAGAGAACGAAGAGAGCTGTTATACTCGAGGCCGAAGGTTATAAGACATCGGAGATAACAAAGGCGGAGGGTGACAAGATGTCCGCAATCCTCCAGGCCGAAGGTCAGAGCGAATCTATAAAACGGGTTGCGGAAGCCAACAAGTTCAGGTTGATTGCAGAAGCAGAGGGAGAAGCCTTTGCTGTAATAAACGTATTCAAAGCGATTCACGAGGGAGATCCCACCAAGGATGTAATTGCAATTCGTTATCTGGAAGCTCTGAAGGATATAGCCGACGGTCAAGCAAGCAAGATCTTCCTGCCTTTCGAAAGTAGTGCTTTGCTGAGTTCGCTTGGATCGATGGCAGAGATCTTTAAGGATAAAGGTAACTCCGAAGGACAGGATAAATCTAGCAAGAAGTGATCTGATGTTATTAAGGAAAGCTACTGAAGTTTTCTTGGAGTTAATTCTTGCATCCGGTTTGGCCACCGCCCTGGCGGTGGCCTCAGTGTTTACGTTCTATCGTTATGTCAGAAGACCTTCTACCGTGCTTATGTTTTTTAATACAGCTGCTAGTGCTGCTCTGATTCTTACGGGAACACTGTTGCTGGAGAATCATAATGTGCTTATTGCTTATCTCTTCTTCGTTGCCTACTTCTATGCCTATACATCACTTGGAAGACACGTGGCAAGGTATGATGACACTTTCAGGATGCTATTTCTTTCTATGGGATACACGCGGCAGGAGTTCTTTGTGAACTATCTGCTCGTACGGGGCAAGTGGAAGCTTGTCGACAATATTCTTACTTTTTCGGTTATCGGCACGGCCATTGTAGTCTTCTGCGATGAAGTAAGGCGACTGTATCCGGATCAGGGAAGAACGATCATCTTCACTTTGATAGTTTTTTCCGTCTTGATAAGCGTGAGCAGTTGGTTGAGCAGCGACTATGTAAACACTGCGTCAAAGGAAGAGTAATACACAGGTGTTATAATACCCATATAGGGTATATATGAAATACTTGGGAGGCATTAATATGGAAAAGAGACTACTACCAGCAAATATCGTAGAACAAGTAAAAGGAGTCTTCAAGGAAATGGAAGGTAAGGTAACCGCGTTGTTCTTCAAGACTGATAGAAGATGTGATTACTGTAAGACCGGCGAACAGCTGCTTAAGGAGTTAGCGGAAATCAATGAGAAGCTGAGTTATGAAGTTCATGACATAGACTCCGAAAGGGCTCGTCAATTCGAAATCGAAGTCGCCCCAAGCATAATTCTCTTGACAGCCGACGGTGACGATAAGGGTGTAAGGTTTCTAGGCATACCTGCCGGTCACGAATTTGGAACCCTTCTTCAGAACATTGTATCCTTTTCCAAAGGAGCGAAGCCTGATCTTTCCGAAGAGTCTCTGAAAAAGATAGGAGCTATCGATTCTCCTGTTGACATAAAAGTATTTGTTACAACAACCTGTCCTTATTGCCCGAAAGCTGTTCTAATGGCACACAATATTGCGATGGCTAACAAGAATATCAAAGCCTACATGGTTGAGGCCAATGAATTCGAAGAGCTTTCAAAGAAGTACGGTGTCTCGTCTGTTCCCCAGATCGTGATAAACGATAAGGTTACGTTTGTAGGTGCCTACCCAGAAGGTCAGTTCGTCGAGCAAGTTCTGAACGCTCTCTAGGAGGTCGGCATATGGAGTTCTTCGATGTAGGATCCGCGAAGAAGACAGACATCAAAGACCGGTACGATGTAATCATTATTGGAGGTGGGCCAGGAGGCATAACTGCCGCAATATACGCCGTACAGGCAGGTCTTAAACCTTTGATAATAGAGAAAGCTCTTGATGGTGGTCAGATGAATAACACACAAGCCGTAGAGAACTGGTCTGGTTTTTCAAGCATAAGCGGTATGGATCTCAGTGAAAAGATGGCCGATCACGCCAGAGCTTTCGACGTCCCTTTCGCTTATAACGAAGTTGTAGATGTTGAGCTTGAAGGGCAGGAGAAGGCCGTGATTCTCGATAACGGAAAAAAACTGAATTCCAGAGTGCTGATAATATCAACCGGATCCAATCCGAGAGACCTTGGTGCAAAGGGTGAAGAACAGTTCAAAGGGAAAGGTATAAGTTACTGTGCAACTTGCGACGGACATTTCTTCGCAGACAAACATATCGCAGTAATCGGAGGCGGAAATAGCGCGCTTGATGAATCTCTGTATCTAAGCAAGATGGTCAGAAAGATCACAGTGGTCCAGAACCTTGCGAAGCTCACCGCCGACAAACTCCTTCAGGACAAGCTCAATGCTACCGGAAAGGTAGAGTATATTTACAATTCGGTTGTAGATTCGGTTGAGGGTGACTCTCAGTTGAGTGCAATAAGTATAAGAAATGTTGACTCGGGAAATATAACTAGATTGCCGGTGGAAGGAATGTTTGTCTTCATAGGACTAATACCGAACAGCGGTTTTCTAAAGGGAAAACTGAAGCTGAATGATTTTGGTTATGTACCGACAGATGAAAACATGGAAACAGAGATAGAAGGGATATATGCTGTAGGCGACGTAAGAGAAAAAGAAGTAAGACAGATAGTTACTGCAGCTGCAGATGGAGCGATTGCTATATACCATGCAGCCCGAAGTTACTTCGACGAATAACAGATAAGGGGTGCATGGCGCACCCCTATTTCTTTTCTACCATAACCTCCGGAGAAGATATGATTTCAACGATTCCTCTATTCATATCAATATTTACCCACTGACCGACCGGAAGCATTAGTTTTGGGAAATCCCCGTGATAGCTCGGCATACCAATCCACACTGGAATCTTCTTATCCAGGAAGTATCCGTGTACCATTCTCTTGATATCGTCGAAATCTCCATTCTTTATCTCCGTGAAACCTGCAAAGATAATTCCTCTTAATGTGTTGAAGTCGTTAAGATGAGCTATGTTCCAGATCATCCTCTCAAGAGATTCTCTCGTCTCGCTGACATCTTCCAGCACTAGAATCGCGTCTTTTAGAGACCCCATATACTCGGTACCTTGAAGTGTCTGAAAGAGCGAGAGATTGGCCGGAATTAGTCTTCCAGTCATTTGACCTTCTATGACGGCAATCGATTCGTAGTTGAACCTTATCGTCTGACTGCCGTTGAAAATATCCAGGATGTTTCTCATCGACTGCGCGTCATTGCCCAGTTCGACTGCAACCATGGGACCGTGATATGTGGTAATTCCGGTCTTGAAGTAGATCGACAAAAGAAGTGCCGTTATATCACTGTATCCGACAAAAGGTTTTGGATTGCTCGCAATTACCTCCCAGTCAAGCCAATCGAGAATATTGTACGATCCATAACCGCCCCTTGCGGTAATGATCGCATCGTACTCAGGATTGATGAAAGCTTCGTTCACTTCTTGAGCCTTCTCACGCGCCGATAGATAGGCCTGGCAACTTCTACCTATAACGACTCTGAAGCCTGCGTTTCTCAGAGCGGCAACTCCGGCATCGAGTTTCGACTTCTCCGGAAAGCTGGCCGGAGCAGTAACAAATACTGTTTTGATCTCTCTTGCAGTAAGCGAAGTAGTAAGAATTGCTAGATTCAACAACATCATGATGATCAACCAAACCCTTCTCATTAAGTTTTCCTCCAGTCAGTTCTATCCTCTATAGTTTGCCATCGTTGCTTCTCAAAATCAACAAGTTTGTGAGAAGAATTGCATATCAGTTTTAAGTTTATGTTGGTAACTCCCGAGCGGAATTGCCGGTGGCGCTATTCAAAGAAGAGATTTCGATGTTAGAATTGCCTCATGGATACCAAGAGGGTTTTTAGCACAATTTCATCCTACGCTTTTTTTCTATTTGGATTTACGTCTATAATACTTGGTAGTGCACTTCCCGCAATAGAAAAGAGCTTTGGCATCGATCATCAGATAGCGGGAATACTTCTCTCGCTTCCAACTATCTCTTTTATGCTTTCGGCAGTAGTAGTAAGCTCATTATCAAATCGGGTCGGACCCTTCAAACTTCTCGCTATGGGAACTTTCTTCATTACTAGTGGTTTGATTGTTCTTGCGTTAAGCCGGAGTTTCTGGCTTCTCCTGCTCGGCAGCTTGACTCTTAGCTTCGGTACTGGCACTACCGAGACATCGATAGGTATCGGTGTCTCGGGGCTGAAATATCGTAAACCTGCTAGAGCATTGAATCTTATGCACTCGCTTTTTGCTCTGGGCTGCATAATATCGCCTTTTATTGTTGCGGCCTTTCTTGTCGATTACAGATCATGGTGGAAGCCATTCTTAGTAGCTCTGTTTGCCGCCACATTTCTGCTTTTTTTCACTCCGGTGCTTTTCAAAATACCCTTCAAAGGCACAAGAGAGAAGACTTCTTACTATAGAAAGGAAGTGTTTTCACAGAAGATTTTCTGGTTAATACTCGCCGGAGTCTTTCTATACGTAGCTTATGAAATAGGTTTCACATCATGGCTTTCCAGCTTCGTTTTCGAGTCCAAGGGAATAGAAATGCGTTATGCGAGTATTTTTCCGGCGCTTCTCTGGACGGGTATACTTATTGGAAGATTGATCACCGGCTTCGTAGTCGAAAAGCTTGGCTATGAGCTGTCTCTGCTCATTCTGACTCTCATCTCGTTTGTGTCGTTTGCAATGGCACTCTTGCTGAAGTCTGCGATACCTATAGCCGTGGCGGTGATATTCTCCGGTATCGGTTTTTCCGGAACCTATCCAACTCTACAGGCGATTCTTATATCGACCATGAAAAGAGGAATAGGCTTTGCAATTGGTGTCTTTACAGTTGCGGCGTCGCTTGGAGGTGCGATGGCAAATTACTCCGTAGGTTTTCTCGGACATGTGTTCGGAATGAATGCCGGAATTCTCTTCATACTGGTCTTAATAGCTCTGGAGATAATTGTAGCGCTTGTAATTATGAGACACAAGGCGGTGAAAGATAGTGGATAATCAGGTAATCATAATTGGTGCGGGACCGGCTGGTCTCTCTGCTGCCAGGACACTTCTGAGAGAGGGAATCGACTTCACGCTCGTCGATTCTAGAGAATTTCCGCGAGGAAAGGGCTGCGGTGGCGGCCTCACCCCCAGAGCACTGAAGACACTTGAGGAAGTGTTCCCCGAAATAGATGCACAGGGTTTTTCGGCGAGAACCCTCACTCTTTTCAAGAATGCCGTTGAAGGGCAGAGAGAGATAGTCACATATGATTCGAAGAAACCCATATTCAGAGTAGTGGATCGAAAGTCCTTCGACCATCTTCTGCTCCAATCGATTCTGGAGAGAGGGGGAAACTTTCTCAGAATGAGCGTCAGAGAACTTATCAAGACTGAAGGTGGTTTTGCTGTCAATACGGATCAAATGAGTTTACACAGTAAGTACGTTATAGTTGCTAGTGGAGTATTTGGTGCGCGGCTGGCCGGTCTAGAAGCACCCAGGTACAACATTATCTGCCATGGACGGGCTCCTTCGACAAATAAGGCCTCGATCACGTACATTCCAAATGGCTATCTATGGAGATTTCCCTGCAGCGATTTTGATTCGATAGGCGGAGGTGTCTATCCAGACGCTCCCGATTCCACCTCTTACAACGAGATTCTAAAGATTGCCACAGAGACATTCGGACGGGCCGTGGAGTTTTCCGGGGCGCCAATTCCCCTTTTTCAAACAGAAAGGGTTCTCGAACTGAACAAGTCTTTTGAAGGTCTCTTCTTTGTGGGAGACAGTGCCGGCCTAGTCGACAACTGGACCGGTGAGGGGATTAGTTTCGCTCTGAATTCCGGTCGTCAGGCCGCTCTTTCCATTGTGGAAGACGGCTTAAAGGACAAGAAGGCAATGGAAAGATACCTTGAAAGACTCTTTCCTATTGTAAGACACTTGCAGATCGCAGATGCCTTCCGAAAGAGATTCAATGCCAACTTCGAAAGGAACCTAGCTCTTTTGAAGAATGACAAGTTCTCCAGGTTATTTGTCAACTACATATCCGGGTATGTCAAAAGCCCATTCGCGCTAGCTTTTAAGAGTCTGTTAACCGCTGGAATTCGCACAAGATCAACATAATGCCGCCATTGCTTTGGGAGTTAGTTCCCTGAGGCCATCGTGAGCGACTCTTCCATCGATCAATCTGAGAAGTCTTTCACCGTAACTGCCTGCAAAATCCATATTGTGCGTGATCATGATTATTGTGACGTCATACTCTCTGTTGATGCGCTCGGTTAGTTCCATAACCTTTTGAGCACTGACAGGGTCTAGTGCGGCTGTGTGTTCATCAAGGAGCAGAAGCCTTGGTCTTGAGAGAATTGCCATCACCATTGCAAGCGATTGCTTCTGTCCGCCGGAAAGCTCTCCAGCCTTTGTCTTCAAGCGCGTCTCAAGGCCAAGACCAAGGTTCGCCAGCAGCGATATAGCCTCTTCTTTCACTTTGCTGAACTTGAAGGGTCTTCCACCCTTCTTGGAAGCAATTATAAGATTCTCCGCGATTGTCAAGGCCGGGAATATCCCGGTATTTGGATCCTGATAGACTCTTCCTATAAAGCGGGCCAGTTTGTGAGGTTTCATACTGTTCATAGTCTTACCGTCGATCAGATAAAGCCCCTCGGTCGGTTGTACCTCACCCAGGATAACCTTCAACAGCGTAGATTTGCCCGCACCGTTTGGTCCTACTATTGTAATGAACTGCCCGTCCATAATCTCGGTATCTACACCTTCAAGGGCAACTCTCTGGTTGTCGAGGCCCCGGTTGTATATCACTGTGAGACCTTTGAATTCGACCATAATCTCTTCACCTCCAGTTTCACTTTGCGTTTTCCATTGCTTGTTGAAAGCTGTCGCAGGCCAATGACAGCTATTATAAACACTGCGGTGAGAAGCTTCATGTCGCTTGCGAGAAATCCTATTCTGTAGCCGTATCTCATGGCCAAAGAAAGCAGAGCCTGGTATATCACTCCGCCCAGAATCGGGGAGAGAAGACCATAGAATAACTTGATTCTCCCCAGAAGTATCTCGCCCATGATTACTGAAGCCAGTCCAGTTACGACCATGCCCTGACCTATAGTTGCATCTGAGAAGCCGCTGTAGAGAGCAAATAGTCCTCCACTGAGTCCCACGATGCTGTTTGCAATAGTAAGGCCAGTTACTGCAATCACGTTCTGGGAAACACCAAAAGCAACGATTCCCGATGGATTTGAGCCAAAGGCTCTGAGCACCATACCTGGATCTGACCTGAGAAATACGGAAAGTATAAGCACGACAGCGGCTATTACGAGAGAAATCAAGAGCAAATCAGATCCGTCAAGATTATTGTTGAAGATATTCTTAATAATGGGACCGGTCCTGAGCGAACGTTGGCTAGTATTTATGTTCAGACTGCCAAAAAGATCGTCAAGACCGGTACCGCCACTCATCTCTTCGAAACTCTGTGTGCTCTTTTCTGCAACAACTCTCGGAACAGGAAGATTGGGACCTCCCATAACCCTGAGGTTTATCGAGTAAAGCATTGTCATGACAAGTATTCCGGCTAGCAGAACGTTGACCTTGAATCTTCTGTGAATAGTTCCCGTAATACTGCCTGCAACAGCGCCGCATATTGAAGCAAGTGCTATTGCGATCCATGCGGGAAGACCAGAGACTATTGCCCTGACTGCCACTGCTGCGCCAAGAGCAAACGAACCGTCTGTCGTGAGGTCGGGAAGGTCAACTATTCTAAATGATATATACACTCCCAGAGCCATTAGGCCAATTATTAAACCCTGTTCCAGTATAGCCATATCTCTACCTTGTTTTTTCTACGCCATTCTCAACAATAATATCTGCTCTGTCGAGTATTGCTTTTGGGATCTCGATTCCCAGCTCTGCAGCAATGTCCGTGTTTACGTAGAGTATCAGAGAGTTGGCGCCCAGTATTTTTGTCTCCAGTTCGGACGTGCTTACTCCGTTCAATACCTGCAATACGATTTCGCCTGTGGCTCTTCCAATCTGGTAGTAGTTGAAGCCGAAACCTATAAGTCCACCGGAGCGTGCGATGTCAATATCGGCGGCGACTATTGCAACCTTCTCCCTCAGGGCCACTCTTGAGATAGATTCAATGCTCGAGGCTGCGGTGTTATCAGTGCCAATGTATATTGCATCGACATCTCTGATCTGGGCATTGAGAGAGGCAACCATTTCGACGGTTGTCGAACCCGTGATATCGATCAACTTCATTCCCAGAGCATCACAAGCTTCCTTTGCGAATTCCCTTATCGTAACAGAGTTTGCCTCGCCCGAATTATAGATAACGCCGAGCGTTTGGGCCTCGGGGATAGCAAGTTTCAAGAGCTGAAGCTGTGTCTTAACGGGAGTCATATCGCTAATTCCTACAACATTGCCGGGGTTCTTTCCGAAAGAAGGTACGAGGTTAGCGCTAACTGGATCTGTGACTGCACTGAAGACTATGGGGATTGTTTTCGTTGCGTTAACCAGTGCCTGTGCCGAAGGTGTTGCTATTCCTATCATTACTGCGGGGTTGAGAGAGACGAACTGCTTGGCAATGGCTACTGCCGTCGATACCGAACCCTGCGCACTCTGGTAGTCGATCTTAATGTTGTCTCCATCCTTGAATCCATTCTCGGCGAGAACATCAATGACGCCTTGTCTAACAGCATCGAGTGCCGGGTGTTCCACTATTGCTGTAATTGCCACTGTCTGCATTGACAATCCCAGAACTCCTAGAAGTAGTACTACACATACAAGAACCCGCTTCATTCTACATCCCTCCTGATATAAAAGAGAGAGAGGACGTCTCTCAACGTCCTCTCTCTCTATTCTCCTTCGTGTATTTTTTCTCAAGCACACAACGGAGGAGTCCAAGAAAGGACGTTCCTCCTAAACCAATAAGCGTATGCGTAGCTTACCAGAGCTGCCTGAGTTATCATAATTGCCTCCAAAAGACTTCGTTTGATATTTTATACCACAAAACAATGTTACCGGTCAAGGCAGTACAGAAAATTCTTTTTTCCGTTACGTTCTATCTTCTCTGGAATAAGGCGTTCCCAGCGATGCGGGAGCTCCCACTTTTCTCTTCAGATTGTCAGTGGAGGTAAAGAATAGAACAACAATCGTTAGGAGATACGGTAGCATCTTGAGAAAATCTGGAGAGATGTGGGTTCCTATAGCTTGCAGTCTCAAGCCGAGCGCAGTAATTCCACCGAAGAGATACGCACCCAGAAGAGCCTTGAGTGGATCCCATGTCGCAAAGAGAACGAGCGCTATTGCAATCCAGCCCCTTCCGGCAGTCATGTTCTCGATCCACATAGAGTTATATGCCAGGGAGAGATATGCCCCTCCAATAGCTGTAACTGACGCTCCAATAACCGTATACACATATCTTATGGCGAAGACGTTGATTCCTCTTGCGTCGGCCGCATCGGGTGATTCTCCGACTGCCCTGAGTGTCATACCAAACTTCGTCTTGTAGATTACAAACCACATAGCCGGAACCACAAGGTAACTGACATAGACAAGAAAATCATGACTAAAGAAGATCTGACCAGCATAAGGCAGTTCAGAGAGAAAAGGCAGTCTGACGGGGGTAAACCTCTTTGCGATAACTCCTATGTAGTCTCTGCCCCACAATCCGCTTATTCCTGCGCCGAGCATCGTGATGGCCAGACCGCTGACTATCTGGTTGATCTTCAAAGTGACGGTGAAGAAGGCATGAACCAGCCCCAGAATCGCACCACCTAGCATGGCGACAAGAACTGCAGCCAGAAGACTCGAAGTGTTGTAAGATGCTACGAACCCCCCTATAGCGCCAATAAGCATAATACCTTCCAGACCGAGATTCATAACGCCAGATCTCTCGGTCAGTATTGTTCCCAATACCGCGAAGAGCAGAGGCGTCCCGGCCCTTACAGTTGCCTGAAGCGTAGAAATAATAAAGGACGGCAGGTCATTCATTGTCGAGCAACTCCTCTCGATCTATACGCAGTCTGTACTTGAATAAGGCCTCGCCTCCGAGGAGACAGAACAATACGAGTCCCTGGAAGACAGATATAAGAGCCATGGGAAGCTTGTAGAACATCTGAAGCTGGTCGTTTCCAACCAGCAACCCGCCAAAGAGAAACGAGACCAGAACTATCGCCAGAGGATTTAACTTGCCTAGCCAGGCGACTATTATCGCAGTGTACCCGTAACCCGGAGAGAAGCCATGCTGCAGCCTATGCTGAACACCCATCATCTGTGTTGCGCCACCAAGACCGGCGATAGCGCCACTTACCACAAGTGCGATTATCGTGTAATTGCGCACGCTAATTCCCGAATACCTAGCTGCCGATGCGTTGTCACCAACAATACGCGAATTGAATCCCCAGCTGGTCTTTTTGTATACATAAAACAAGATCAGGGCGAGAGTGATGGCGGTGAAGATACCGAGATGAAACTCGCCATCAAAAAAAGTCGGAAGCTTTGCCTGTTCTGGAAAAGGAGCGGTACCGGGAAATCCGTATCCTCTCGGATCCTTCCAGGGTCCGTAGACTAGATAGTCAACCCAGAAGATCGCGACATAGTTAAGCATAAGCGTTACCACTATTTCATCGGTCTTCGCGTAGGCCTTCATAAGAGCAGGTATAAGTGCCCAGAGTGCTCCCGCGATAGCACCGCAGATTGACAGTAAAAGTATCATCAAGAACGGAGAGGTAATGTCCTTGAATAAAAAGATTGCACCCCAGGTTGAGGCCATGGCCCCCATATACAACTGTCCTTCACCGCCGATATTCCAAATCTTCATTTTGTAGGCGAAAGATAGACCGAGTGCAACAAAAGCTAGCGGTACCATTCTCATGAATGTACTCGCCAGTCCGTACCTGTTAGTGAACGGCCATGACAACATTTCCTGGTAAGCCTCGACAGTCTTGCCAAAAGCTGCGGCGAGTGTTCCGTGTCTGCCAATGAAGAAGATCAGCAGAATAACTCCCATTATAAGTAAAGCTGCGAATACTGATATCACAGGAACCAGTATTCCGGCGTATTTTGGAATCTCAAGTCTCTTCTCAACCCTGATTTTCATGTACTGAATCCTCCTGCATGGAACCGGCCATCATTAATCCAATCTCCTCTATGAATGCTGGATCTGGAGGCGTATAACCCATGATCTGCCCTTCAAAAATCACCGCAACTCGATCACACAGTCTGAATATTTCGTACAGCTCGCCCGCAAGAAGCAGTATTGCTGTTCCCTTGCTCTTCTGCTCCAGTAATGATCTGTATACGAACTCCATTGCGCCAATATCTAACCCTCTGGTCGGATGTTCGGCAATTATGGCTTTAGGGTTCATTGCCAACTCCCTTGCAAGCACTACCTTCTGAAGATTTCCTCCGGAAAGATATCTGACAGCAGTTCTGGAGGAAGGGGTGGAGATGGAGAAGCTCTTTATCATCTCTTCCGTGCGGGCGGACATAGCCTTGTTGTCCAGATTGAACGACGAACTCTTCACGAGCCTGGTGATAGAATTCTTCATGAAAATGTTGTTCATTACCGAAAGGTTAGGACATGTGGCTATGGTCTTTCTGTCCTGGGGAATGTAGGTCAATCCGCTCCGGATTCTGGAAGTGACGTTTCCGCTCCGCATAAGTTTCCCATCAAGTCTGACACTTCCCGAAAGGCTTTTTCGCAGGCCGTATATGCTCTCTGCAAGCTCTCTCTGGCCGTTGCCGGCGACTCCGGCGATTCCCAGAATCTCGCCAGCCCTAACCTCGAGGCTCAGATTATTTACTGCGAGGAGGCCTTTATCGTTCTTCACGGAGAGATCTTCAACCGTCAAAACTGGGCGGCCAATCTGCGCTTCGGGTTTTACAGTATCAACCAGCAAGTCCCTGCCGACCATCAATTTCACGAGACCACGACGGTCTGTTTCCGTTTTGCTTATTGTCCCGACAACCTTCCCATTTCTTAGTACTGTTATCCTGTCACTTATTTCCATGACTTCGTCAAGTTTATGGCTTATAAATATGACGGAAGAACCTTCGCTGACAAGTTTTCTCAACGCCTTGAATAACACTTCACTCTCTTGAGGCGTGAGAACGGCTGTCGGTTCATCGAGTATCAGAATATTCGCACCGGTATATAGCAGTTTCAGTATTTCTATTCTCTGTCTCTCCCCGACCGAAAGGGTCCATACCCTCGCTCGAGGATGCACTGGGAGTCCATAGGCATCTCCCAGTTTCTTTATCTTAGACTCGACAGTCTTTGTCTTTATAACAAAACCAGTTTCTTTAAGTCCTAGAACAACATTCTCGGCTACCGTAAAGGAGGGAACAAGAGTGAAGTGCTGCTGGACCATACCAATACCGTGCTTAAGGGCGTTATTGGGCGAAGTTATTGCGGTCTTCTTTCCGTTGACAGAAACCTCTCCTTTATCGGCATGGTATATGCCAAAAAGAATGTTCATCAACGTGGTCTTGCCAGCACCGTTTTCTCCTAGAAGTGCGAGAACCTCTCCTTTTCTCAATTCTATCGACACATCTTCGTTGGCGACTACGCCGGGGAAGGCCTTGGTGATGTTCTTCATTTCAAGTACAGGGAAGTCTTCCAAAGAAATCACTCCAGAAAAGAAATCGAGGGGCCAAGTGGCCCCTCGAGAAATCATTGAACCTTTCCGACTACGTTGTTCACAAACCAGTTCATGCTTAGAAGCTCAGCATCGGAAGGTACTTCGCCCTTGTAGTATCTTAGGGTTCCGGCCTGGTCGTATATGGGTCCATCGAATGGATGCATGTTTCCATCGAGGATAGCCCTCTTCACGACGTTAACGAGTTTCGAAACTCCAGCAGGGACGAGGTCGCTCAACACGATATCGACAGTGCCGTCTTTCATGCCACCCCAGTACTGCTCATTTGTCCATGTGCCTTCAATAACTCCTCTTACGACATGCTCGTAGTAGGGTCCCCAGTTCCAGACAGGAGCTGCCAGGAATGCCTTGGGAGCGAAGGCGCTCATATCACTGTTATAACCGATCGAGTAGACTCCCCTATCTTGAGCTGCTTGTTGCGGAGCAGGAGAGTCCTGATGCTGGGTTATAACATCCGCACCGATATCCAGAAGGGACTCTGCAGCTTCCTTTTCTCTGGCGGGATCAAACCATGTGTTCGACCAGATTACGTGCACTTTCGCATCGGGATTGACGTACTGCACCCCTAGAGCGAACGCGTTTATTCCCCTTATAACTTCTGGAATTGGGAAGGCTGCAACATAACCTATAATATTGCTCTTGGTCATTGTGCCTGCAACAAGTCCGCTGAGGAATCTGGGTTCATACATCCTTCCAAAATACGTGCCGAGATTCTCGGTCGTCTGATAACCCGAGCAGTGCATAAAGACAGTCTTTGGGAAGGCTCTGGAAATCCTGACCATGCTGTCCATGTACCCAAAGCTTGTACCGAAGATCACGTTATAACCTCTCTGGGCATATCCTCTGAAAACACTGTCGGCTTCGGCTCCCTCGGGAACATTCTCGATGAAGTCTGTCACAATGTTGTCACCAAAGACTCTCTCCAGATGAAGCCGACCCTGATTGTGCATGAAGCTCCAGCCACCGTCTCCTATCGGTGCAACATAGATGAAGGCTACCCTTACAGGAGCGGCCAAGACTCCTGCAGCGATCAACAACAGAACTAGAAGAAACAGAACTCTCTTCACATCATTTCCCCCTTTTTGAGAAGTAACTATTGCAGTACAATTATACCTTTATCGGTTTGCCTTTCCAAAGCGCCGGCCGGTCAGTCAAAAAAGGTTTCACTATTTCCGGAAGGCAGTGATTAGTTATTGAGCTGTTAGAGTCTCGCATTACAGCTATTTTCTCATCCCTTATAGAACTGTCTCACAGTTCCATTGAAAGGTATTGTCGGAGTGGTAAAATATTACTGATAACTGTGAAACCCTTATGGGGCAGACAGGAAGACAATTGAGGAGGTAAGGTAGATGATTACAGCAAGAATGGAAAAGGAGCTTAACGCTCAGATCAAAGCAGAATACGAGTCAGCCTTCATCTATATGTCGATGGCCGCATGGGCTCACAAGCACGCTTATTTCGGGACGGCAAACTTCATGTGGAAACAGGCAAAAGAAGAAGAGGAACACGCGATGAAGTTCGTAGACTATCTTAAGGACGTAGACGGGAATATTGAGATTCCTGGACTTGCAAAACCCGAAGGCAGCTTTAAGTCTCTGCTTGACATTTTTGAGAAGGGCCTTGAGCACGAGAAGTATATAACTTCGAGAATACACAACCTGGTGACCATCGCCGACGAAGACGGCGATTACGCTACGAGCGATTTTCTCCAGTGGTATGTCTCCGAACAGGTAGAAGAAGAAAGAAACTTCAGAGACATCGTCAAGATGCTCAAGATGGTGGGCGATCACGCTAATGGGATCATGATGATTGACTCCAAACTTGGAGCGAGATAGAAAGAAGAACCAAAAAGGATGTCGTCGAGCGGCATCCTTTTTTTCTGATTAAGATTATGGATGACTATAGCAACAAAGAGGGGGGTCGAATGAATGCGTAGGCTTCTAGTTTTTACGCTCGTTGTACTGTCTATTTCTCTCATTTTTGCCCTGCAGGTCGATCTATCCATAATACACACTAGCGATCTTCACGGGAACATATTTCCGGTTGACTATGCGACCGGAATGTACTCTGATGTTGGCCTGGCAAAGATCTCAACTTTCCTGAATCAAGTAAGAAGCGCCAATCCAAATGTGATCGCCATAGATACGGGCGACCTGATACAGGGTACGCCATTAGCTTACTACTACGCGAAAATCAACAGATCTGGTGAAAATCCCATGATAACGACACTCAATCACATGAACTTCGCTGCCAGCGTGGTAGGTAACCACGAATTCAACTATGGACCGGCTATACTCGAAGACGCCATCGCGACCGCGCACTTTCCAATTCTGAGCGCGAACATAGTATTCGAAGACACAGGAGATCCTGCTTTCGAGCCGTATACGATAGTTGAAATTCCTGTAGATGGTCATTCAATAAGAGTCGGAATCATAGGCTTGACGACCAGTTTCATACCAAACTGGGAAGAGCCGGCAAATATTGCCGGTCTCGATTTTGTCGATCCAGTGAATGCAGCTGGACGTTACGTATCTCTGTTGAGAGGTATTGTAGATGTTCTAATACTTGCCTATCATGGCGGTTTCGAAAGAGATCTGATCACGGGACTTCCGACTGAAGAACTCGTAAGAGAGAATGTGGGCTTCGAACTACTTAGCGATATCGACGGTATAGACGTTCTTCTAACTGGCCATCAGCATAGAACTATAGCCGAAGTAATTAACGGGGTTGGGATCTCCCAGCCTTCGAATTGGGGAAGAATGGTGGGTAAAATAGACATCTCACTTGAGAAGGTCGCCGAAGGCTGGAAGATACTGGAAACTAAGGTGGTCCAGGTCTCCATGGCCGATTATGCCGCCGACGAAGAGATTCTAGAAATGACGGGAGAGTTTGAGAACAGCGTGCAGCAATGGCTGGATAGGCCTGTGGGTTTCGCCATAGGCGACTTCTATATAGACGATCCATTTCTGGCGAGACTTGCTGACAATACTCTTATGGAATTCATTAACAGAATTCAGATGGAAGCTACGGGAGCTCGAATTTCCTCTGTAGCCCTATTCACGAACGATATAAAGGGCTGGAAGACGGGTCCTGTAACAATTAGAAACATAAATGCCGTCTACATCTATCCGAACACGCTGAAGGTTTTGAAGGTCACCGGCTCGGATATCAAGGCCGCCCTGGAGAAGAGCGCCGAATACTTCACCTTTGAAAAGGGAGAGGTCAAGGTAACCAGAAGCTGGATTGAACCCAAACCAAGACACTACAACTACGACATGTGGGAAGGAATAGATTACGTTATAGCTGTGGACAGACCGATTGGAGACAGGGTACTCAGTCTTCGCTATATGGGCCAGCCTGTGATTATGGATGCCGAGTACGAGATAGTTTTGAACAACTATCGGGCAAGCGGTGGCGGTGGCTACACAATGTTTCAGGGGAAACCGGTTGTAAGAGAAGTAATGTTAGAAATGGCCGAGATTATTGCCGATTACGTTATGGAGAGGGTAGCATTCAGTGCGACTCTCGATAGAAACTGGTCGGTGGGTACCGGGTCGGTGCATATCGTTGGCTGGAACGAGACCATAAGGACGATAGCTCAAATGTATGAAATGGAACCTTCGGAGATAATGAAGTACAATCCCGATCTCAAAGGGCTTGTGAGAATACCGCCCGGAACGCGAGTGATTATCTACAGGCCTTTTCTCTCTGAGATACCGGTAATTTGACACTCCCCATACCTAGAGGCAGGGGATTCTTGGGTGATTAAACCGAAGTCCGTTTCTGGTATCGGAGTATGACCCCAAGTTAAGGGCTGTGCCAGCAGCCCGTCCCTAGGCAGAGCATATTAGCTCCTAGGGCTGGCAGACTATCGCTTACGCTACACCATCTGCCACAGACTATTAGTCCGCTAATATGTTTTTGCGTCTTGTACATGACGACATATAGAGTTTTACCTGATAGATGATTAGCTATCAGAACCTCATACGCTATCCAGTTTTCAAAGAACGTTTTTTCGACTTTTGCTTGTCGCCACCGACTGATGGATTACTTATAATATGCCATAAATGTGACTTATATCTCCATTGCTTAAGCTAGGGCCTTTACGGCATTTTGGTAAGCTCTGGAAGGATCCCATTTCTATTCAAATCGAGCAGTTTGAGCGTGCTTTTCTATACTTTCGACAAAGCCCCGTACCGTCTGAATATACTCTTCTGGTTTCTCAAGATGATGCTCATGTGAAGCTCCGTAAATAACTACCAGCTTGCTGTTTTGCATCTCTCTGGCATAATGGGCGGCTGTCTCCGGAGTTACCTCATCATATTGCCCGCAGGTTAGCAGAACTGGTACTTCTATCTGACTCAGTTTTGATGTACAATCATACTCCTTCAGAGTGCCAGTAACAGTGAATTCGCTGGGTCCATACATGTAGTTGTAAACAGATTTACCCATACCACTTATAGTATCGTCAAGGCAGGCGGGCCATTTATCCAGGCGGCAAATATGGCGTCTGTAAAAGGCTGTTACGGCTTTCTCGTAGTCGACAGAATCATAGTCTCCGGTAGCTTCGGCATTGGCTATCGCGTTTTGGTATTCCTTCGGAAGATACAAGAGCAGGTTTCTCACATCTCTCTCAAAACGTGGTATGCTCATTGCCGGTCCAGAAAGAATCAGACTCCTTATGCCATAAGGTCTAAACAGATAGTATTCGCAGGCCAGTATACTTCCCCAAGACTGACCCATTAGGTGGACGTCCCTAATGTTTAGGCAATCTCTTAGAGAGTTTAGCTCTTCAACAAAGCGACTCACAGTCCACAGAGTATTATCCAATGGCCTTTCAGACTTACCACAACCTAGCTGATCGTAAAAGATAATCGGCCTATCGTCTGAAAGAGTTTCAAGAGATTCCAAATAATTGTGAGGCGCTCCCGGGCCTCCGTGAAGCGTTATGATCGGGATGCCCTTATAATTCTTCCCCTTTATTCCATACCATATCTTTCCGCCGGTAACCTCGACAAAGCCTTCCGTATCGTATTCAATCATCAAAGTGTCTTGCGCGGACGCCCCTAGATTTGCCTTTGGGGATGAGCGCATCCTCCTTTCTAGTAATTGTAACCATCGGATTTGTGCGATGGTGTGAGCGGTTTGAAGATACCTTTCCATTATTGGCCACACCGGTTAAGTCAACCTCGCTGTTATCGGACAGTTAATGCCAGCAATCGTGGCTTCTGTTCCCGGTTGCTATGTCAAACTGTTGCCGCAATGTTCAGGGCTGATGGCGTCACCCCGAAGTACCTATGTTTCCTCTCATAACGCAACCCCTTAGTCTAAGGCTGGTAAGTATTTGGACCTCCAGGAGTTAAACGCTATCGCTTCGTTAAATTGCTTCAAAAGCAATTATAGCAGCCGGATGCCGTCATTTTTCTGTATGATTCAATTGAATATTCAGAAAGCCCTTGGGACATCACATAATCTGCATGAGTCAAAAAAGAAGGTGATAAGAGCAAGAGAAAGCGACGCTACAACCTTGTCGGAGAAAACTTTCTGACAATCTTTCTGCTCTTATACAACCTTGCAAGATGACAGAAAACGGTTTTGCAAATTATACGGAGTTGGTTGTGGGAAAGAGCAAGCCATCGCAACTGATCCATGTTTGTAACCCGGCAGACTGTTCTTGAAGTCGGGCGTAATTTCTGAACTTGGAACACCGATTTCTTCGCTTTTCGCGAGGATAGGTCAGGATCGGGTGTAAGGGTTCCCTGTTTGCCCTCAGCCAATGAGTGCACCAACACCGATAATACCTTTGCCACCATGCACAAGAATTCCTGAAGACACTTCACCTGTCAAGAATGCCTCTGAAAGATGTTTCATCTTCTCCCTTACCCATGAAACTAGCGATAGTGTCTCTGGATCGTCACCTGAATGGTATAGAGCAACACAGAAAATCTTCTTCCCCTTGACTGCATCGAGCAATCTCTCGACCATTGTTTCAACGGCCTTTTTCATCAGTCTTGCTCTGCCCACCGGGGCAAAAGTACCTTTTCTGTCGATAGTTACAACCGGCTTCACTTTAAGAATCTGGCCAACAAAACCTTCAAGCTTACCGATACGGCCGCTTTCCTTGAGATATTTTACGGTTGGGATTACGAAGAATACAGGGTTTTTCGAGCCGGCACGTTTCTTCAGGTCAGATGCTATAACCTTCAAGCTGTCTCCCCGTTCTTTCATCTTCAAGGCTTTATAGAAGAGCATTGCCGCTCCTCCGGATAGCGAAAGGGAATCAACGTATTCGATCTGGACATTGCCAACCTCGCTCTTGAACTGCTCCCCCATAGTTATGAAGAGGTTATGTGTTCCACTGAGACCGCTAGAAAGGTTCAGCACGAGTATCTCGTCGTAACCTCTCTTATGCATCTCTCTGTATGCATCCATTACATCATTTGGATACGGCAGGGAGGTCTTTGCGAAACTGTTCTCAAGATAGTCGATTATCTCTTTCTTGGAGATTTCCAAGTTTTCACGAAATGATTTGCCTTCGAGTATTACGAGAATTGGAACTACAAAAACATCGTCTCTTTTCGCAAACTCTTGTGGAATGTCAACTACGGAATCACAGATTATTCCTATCAAGGTCCATCAATCTCCTTCACAGTTAGTCTTCAGATCACGCACAAAACGCATTTCTCTATTGGGGACCTCTTATGTTCAATGTTAACACCTGCCGTGTTAATTTTTCAAGCTCCAGACTTACCTCAATTGGTCAATAGGTTTGAAGCAGTAAGCATAACGAATGTTTTGCAAGCTTCTCCTGCCGCTTTCTCAAAAACAGTCTCTACTTCTCCCGCAATATAGCCAGTCACAGTCTTGCCTGCATTCCGAAAACTTTCTGATGAGTTAACTACTCATTCTATATTTTCTGTCTTTCATATCCACCTTCCGAATGGATAATCTGTCCCGTAATCCATTCGCCTTCCTCTGATGCCAGAAAGCATATCAAGCGGGCTACATCATCAGGTGTTCCCGTCCGTTTGAAGGGAAACCTTGGCATCAAAAGACTTTTCAGCTCTTCTGTCATCCATCCTGTATCAGTCGGTCCAGGATTCACTGCGTTCACTGTAATGCCCTTGTGAGCAACAGCAGCTGCCAGGGTAGTAGTAAGGATTTCTACTGCTCCTTTGGTAATGGCATAAGAGATCTCCTGTGTCATGGGGCCCTTAGATTGGCCAGAAGTCAAATTGATGATCCTTCCTCCATGACCTCTAGAGAAACGATTTGCAAATGTGATACTCAACAATGTTGTCGCTCTAATATTGATCTCATAATGTCTGTCGAGATTATCCGCTGTTAGGTTCTCAAAGGAATCGTTTACGGAGTAACAAGCATTATTCACCAATATGGAGGCCTGTCCAATCTTTGCTTCCACTTGTTCGAAAAGTGCGGATATTGATGACGCCCTAGATAGGTCCAATTCTAAATGTTCGCAGGAGATTCCGAATGCCTTGAGTTCTCTCTCTAAAGTGAAAAGCTCTTCTTGCTGTATGCCCCAGGGCATGCTGCTGTCATAGGGAGTATAGTATGTGAAGAATATGTCGGCCCCTTCCTTAGCTAATGCTCTGCATACTGCTGCGCCAATTCCCATTTGTCGGCTCGCCCCTGTAACAATGGCAATCTCACCCTTTAGTCTTTCTCCCATAAGATTCGCCTGCCTTCACTCTTTATAAAAGTCTTGTATGTTCTTCCTAATGCTCATTAAGCCTGAGGGCATTACTGCGAAACCCATAGTTCTGAGTTTATAATTGCCGTCACTAGTTCAGCTAGAGACATCTTGCACCACTGAGTATTTCTTGAATTTCGGCATTGAATGATTGTAGAATAATATCACATTGACCGGATATTTCCGGCGGTTACCACAACCCAAGTCATCGATGAGTTTCGATGACACGCAAGGTGACTCTATGTGGAGAGAAGTCCTTACTCAGTTTTCTAGAAGACCTGTTGCCGTGTTCCTGATGCTGGGAACGCTGGTCTTCCTTGGTCTTTTTTCCTGGCAACAGCTCCCAATTGATCTGCTTCCGAGTCTGAACATCCCATACGCAGTTGTAGTGACTCCTTATATAGGCGCTACGCCTCAAGAAGTAGAGCGTAACGTCACGGGTCCTTTGGAGAGCGCCATTTCGTTTGTGAGTGGTGTCAAGAGTATCTCTTCACAATCAAGAGACGGGTTTTCGGTGATTACTATTGAATTTGAGAGCGACACGGACATGGGGTACGCCCTTTCCAAGGTTAAGGAATCCATCGATTCTATGGCTATCGGCCTTGCAAAGGCTGTGGATCCAATAATAGTCGAGTTCAACCCTTCTCTCATTCCGGTCTACGTGCTCGGACTATCAGCTGACGATCCCTCAGAGTTGAAGACAATGGCAAATGAGCTAAGAGGAATCCTTTCTAGAATTGAAGGGGTCGCAAACGTAAACCTTACTGGTATCCCTCAACAGGAGGTCGCAATAGTCTTGGATGACAGAAGAATGAACGAGCTTGAGATTCCTATCGAAATCGTGAAGGCTGTTCTCTCCGACGGTGTTCGATATCCCATGGGATTGTTGGAAGACTCCGGAAAGGTATATACACTGTCAGTCAAGTGCGATTTCGATTCAGTGGAAGAGCTCGCAAATACGGTTATCGGATTCAGGGGAATGGGTAGTACCATGTCAGCATTATCTCAGGAAATGGGACAGATGATCGTTCTTGAAGGGATTCCGATTCCTGTTAGGCTTAACCAGATAGCGACTGTAGAGTTGGTCGATAAGGAATTGAGGGGTACAATAAAGGTCGATGGAGCTAGTGCGGCAGTCTTGACAGTACAGAAGCAATCTGGAGCCAATACGGTTAGGGTTGCCAGCGAGATTCAGAAGAACATTACTCGCTGGAGGGACCTTAGTCCCGATAACCGTGTGATCGTAATAACCGACACAAGCCAGTTTACTAGCATGTCTATCAACAGCCTGTTCAGGAACCTGTTGGTTGGAGCGCTCGTTGCAACATTGGTGATATTCTTCTTCTTGCGCAACGTCGTTGCTACTGTGGCAATTGCGGTTTCGATGCCGCTCTCTTTACTCATAGCGATAATGCTGATGAATTTCTCCGGGCTGGGACTCGATCTCATGACTCTAGGCGGTCTAACCATGGCCATAGGGATGATAGTCGATAACAGCATAGTAGTACTTGAGGCGATATTCAGGTATTTGGAATCGAAGAAAGATCCGTATGAAGCTGCGGGACGGGGTGCTGAAGTAGTTGGAGCGATTTTCGCTTCTACGTTGACCACTATTGCAGTCTTCGTTCCGTTTGCTTTTATCAGCGGTTTCGCTGCACAGTTCTTCGGATATTTTGCTCTAGCGTTGGCCTTCTCTTTAGGAGCGTCGCTCTTTCTCGCAGTAGTTATGATTCCGGCCTTCACCCAATTCATAAAGGTCAAAAGAGCGAAACGCACAATAGATCTAAAGTATGGGACTTTTTTGAACTTTCTTCTCGATCACAAACCTGCGACTCTTATCATTTTTGTCTGCCTCTTTGCAATAAGCCTTTTGGGACTTATCAGCAAGGATACAGAATTCATACCGTCTTTCGACAGCGGAATAATAAACGTAGACCTTACTCTTCCACAGAATATATCCTATAAGACTACCTCACAAGTAGCTGAAGAGATAAACAGAGAGATTCTTAACAGATTTGAAGAGCTTGATTTGCAGACACTGTACTCATCTTCCGGAGATACTGGCGGTGTTATAGCACTGGTCATGGGTGCTGCCGAGAACAAAGCCAATATTCAGGTAATCCTCAAACCTTTGAATGAAAGGAGAATAAACACTGAAGAAGTGGCCGGGATCATCAGGGTACTTCTCGAGACCGTAGCAGAAAGGCACGACGCCAGGATCGACGTTGGAACAAGCGGATTAGAGATTGAAGCTGTTTTCGGGCGAGACATTGAGATTGCAGTTTTCGAAAACGATCTCGATAATCTGCGCGCTAAAGTAGAAATCGTCGCATCAAAGCTCTCCAAAGTTGAAGGGATAAAAAACCTTGAGACGAGCTTTGATGATCTTCAGAACGTGCTCGAGCTGACCGTCGACAGAAGTAAGGCGACACTTGCGGGACTTTACCATATGCAGGTTCTGGGAGTTATTCAGCCGTATACAATGGGTGTTGATCTTGGGATAATGAGTGTAGAAGGTCAGAGTATTCCTGTGAAGCTTTATAAAGAGAGGAAAGAGGGTTACGAATGGCTTAAATCACTTTCCATCGATACGCTTCTTGGAAGCAAAACCTATGTGGGAATTGTCTCGTCTCTTGATATAAAGGGAAGTCCTGTCTCGATAGAACACTTCAACGGTCAGCGAGTTGGATACATCAGGGCAGACACGGTGAACAGGCCACTGGGTAGTGTCGTCGAAGAAATCAAAGTTGTTCTCGGCCAAGAACTGGAAATGGGCTCTCGGCTGATGGGCCAAGGTGAGCTGATTAGACAGACTATCGAGCAATTCGGTTTTGCGTTGCTGGCGGGTATAATATTCATGTACTTGATAATCGGAGCTCAGTTTGAGTCGCTGGTCTACCCTCTGGTAATCTTCCTCACTCTGCCGATGTCTCTGGTAGGGGTTATGGTGGTAGTCTATCTCTTTGATTTGACTATAAATATAAGCAGTCTCGTCGGTATACTTACTCTGGCGGGTGTTACTGTGAATAACGGGATAGTCATGATAACTCAGATAAATCAACTGAGAGAAAAGGGCTTAGAAAAGAGAAGGGCGATTCTGGAGGGCACCGGTAGAAGAATTAGGCCGATTCTGATGACCTCGCTGACTACTGTTGTTGCATTGTTACCCACAGCGTTTGCCAAGTATGAGGGTTCGGAGCTTGAGAGTCCGCTTGCGCTGGTAATAGCGGGAGGACTTCTTATAGGCACTGCATTTACTCTCTTTCTAACGCCGGTTCTGTACGATATAATCGATCGGATATCCAGTCGTTTCGATTCAAGTTCTGAAGGTCTCGAATGTGATGAGTAATATTATGTTATAAGTATTCTGAAGAGGTGATATTTGTTGAAAGTAGATTCGGAGAAAGCGATACTTCTACACTGCGATCAGGAAGTTACAGAGTTGCTGAAGAAGAGAATTCGCGGTATCTCTCTTGTTGATTGCCATGGACTTGAACAATCTTCAATTCGTGCCATTCTAAGCAATGAGACCGTTAGATCAGACAGCAGATCTGATTCCGAGGAAACAGATTGTTGCTTTGTAATCTTCAATGGAATTGACAGCGGACATATAAACCAGGCAATCAGTTATATAAAGAGTCTTAGCCAGAGAAGATGGATTTTCGCGACAACGACTCCCAGTAATTTGGACTGGAGTCTTGACGAATTGCTGAGAGAGCTCATGTGTGAACACAACTACTTCAACGCTAGGAGAGATTCTAATGAGCGATAGCGACAGGGTTTATGTCGGGCTGGAAGAACTACCGAAAGTAGAAATTGTGAACATTCTCAACTCCGTCTTTGAGGACTACTCTCTTCCAATGCAATGGAACCTTGAGAGTTTTGAAAGGGATCTCCAGGAGAACAACGTTTCTCTTTCCTCTTCTTTTGTTATGGAAGTGGGTGGCGAAAGGGCGGGCATTCTCCTTATAAGCTTCAGAGAAAAGAGATCGAGAATAGATCTTATGGGCGTAATCCCTAAGTTCAGAAGGAGTGGGATCGGATTCCAGATGGTAGACGAAGTGATAAGGATTTCGAAGTGGAAGGGCTGTGAGCGTGTTACACTTGAGGTCTTGAAGAGAGATCTGCGCGCGTTAAGCTTCTACCAAAGATTCGGCTTTCGTGAGAAACGCGATCTTATTACCTTTTCCCTTAGGAGAAAGAGTAAAGGCGATTTTTCTTTCAAGTCTTCAACATGTGGTGCCGTTATGGAGAAGGCTTTAGAGGTGATGGGCGTGTTCAAGAGAGCGCCTGATTGGCAGCGGGAGCCGGTGAATTTTCCGCACCTGACTTTCTACAACTTTGACCTAATAGTGGACGGCGAGGGCAGAGAGCAGGGATACTGTGTCTGGGGAAGAAAAGAGAATGTTCTATATGTAATGGATGCCGGTCCATCTCACGAAAAAGACTTTGGGGACGTTTTGGATGCGATATGCGATATTGCCAGGAAGATGGAAATGGTCGTCCTTTTTCCGACTGTTCCCGAAGATGACCCCCTTTACTTGGCTGCTTCGGATGGATTTACGGAAGTGCTGCTTATTCAAACAGAATTGGTTTTTAGAATACACTGATTCTCTGAAGAACTGAGGGATCTAAAGGTCCCTCAGTTCTTCAGAGAACCTAAGAAAATACTCCATGAGCTTGAACCCTTCACATGGAAACTTACGGATAATATAGTCAAAGAAAGCATCGCGTTCAATGATAAAGAGCTTTGAGTTCTCAGCCGCTACGATTGTGACATCGCACAGACTGCCGACAGTAGAAAGTATCTCGCCTATAGAATCCGGAGGATTGAGGGTAAAAACTAGCGAAGGCTTCTTGCTACTGTTCTTGAAGCATTTGATTTGACCCTCAACAAGTACTGCAACGCCTTCGATTTTTCTACCTTCTTCAAAAAGGACTAACTCACTGTCCGTCTCTACTATCCTATCGCCAAAAGCAATTACCAGATTCCTGAATAGCTCAGCACTATAACCCGGACTCCTGTGTAGTATTCTGTATGAGGTTTCGAAGAGCCCAAGATAAGAGATGAGTCTTCTGGCAATAGAGGCGAGTTCCCCTTTCTCTTCTGCAAAGATCTCAAGGCTAAGATCCAGTGCAGTGTCTATACGTTCGTTAAGAAGACAGGCGACGGCATAGTAAAGCTTTGCAGGACGGGCCAGCGGAGAGTTCACGAACTGATCAAGGTACAGCTTCAGAACACTCTCGGCTTCTATGTAGTCTCTGCGCTCCAAAAGCTTTATACCCTTTCGATATAGAGATTTTTCACCAAACAGGAGAGGGGGATAAGCCTCAAGCCAGTGCTGCTTGAAACCGGTCAACTGCTCGAGGTATTCGGTAATGCCTTTGCTCTTAGTTCTGTCGGCCGGAACCATGTCTCTGGTTACGCTGTAAAAGGCTCTTCTCAGTCTTTCGCATCCTGTGACAAGATGTTCACGTAACTCTTCTCTGTTTCCAGCCAGTAGAGTTGTACTACCGATCGTCAGAAGATCGCCACTATGACGAGTGCCAATCAGAGTTACCGGATCCACAAGGTCACCGGCCATAAATACAGTATCATCACCGGCTTCTCTCTTTAGAATGATCCCGCCCGATTGCACTATATAGAAACGCTCGGATTCTTTACCCTTTTCTGCTAGTTTAAAATCACCTTCGAAAGTCTTTTCGCGTATAGACGCTCATCACCCTTCGTCAGTCTTCCCAGAGTTTCAGCTCTTTGAGACCCTTGGAGACTATTTCTCTGGTATCTCTTGCGATAACCAATTCCTCATTGGTCGGGATTACCATCACGCTGACTCTGGAGTCTGGTGTAGTAATGATTATCTCACAGCCACGACAGTTGTTCTTCTCGACGTCAAGAGTCGCTCCAAGATATCCTAGATATCCGTTTACAACATTTGCCCTCAAATAGGGGCTGTTTTCACCTACTCCAGCTGTGAAGACTATTGCGTCGACACCGTTCATCGCCGCGGCGTAAGCACCTATATATTTCGCCAATCTGTACTCATAGACATCGTGTGCTCTTTTACAGATGGGTTCTCCTTCACTGGCGCGCACTTCGATATCTCTCATATCGCTGAACTGTCTGTCTGTAAGGCCCAGCATTCCGCTCTCTTTGTTCAGAAGACTATTGACTTCTCCAGCGGAAAGCCCTTCCTGTTCCTGAAGAAAAGGTATGATTGCCGGGTCAAGATCGCCCGAACGGGTCCCCATCACGAGCCCTTCAAGGGGGGTAAATCCCATTGAGGTGTCTACAGAACGGCCAAACTTCACAGCAGTTACCGAAGCTCCGTTTCCTATATGTGCGGTGATGATTTTCAACTCCTTCAGCGGTTTACCCAGAAGCCTTGCCGCTCTTTCTGCAACGTATCTATGGCTCGTACCGTGAAAACCGTACCGCCTAACTCTGTACTTCCTATAGAGAGCGTATGGCAGGGCATAGAGATAAGATACCTCTGACATCGATTGGTGAAAGGCTGTATCGAATACTCCAACATGTGGAACAGTCGGGAGTATCTTCTTGGCAGCGATAATACCTTCGATATTTGCTGGATTATGTAGTGGGGCGAGGAAGTTGTTCGCTTCAACCTCTCTGAGTACTTCATCATCAAGCAAAACCGATGAAGCGAATCGCTCGCCACCGTGAACAACCCTGTGCCCTACGGCTTCAATCTCGGCAACATTCCTCAACACACCCGTCTTTTCGTCTCTGAGGGCGTCAATGATCATCGCCAGTCCTTGGGTGTGGTCGGAGATGTCCTTATCGAACTCAAACTTTTCGTTGCCTTTCTTGTGGGTAAGTTTTGAACCGCTTATGCCTATTCTCTCGAGCAAGCCCTTGGCGAGAACGTTTTCGCTATCTGCATCGAGCAGCTGATACTTTATAGAGGAAGAACCGCAGTTTATAACAAGGATTTTCATTCTTAACCCCCTTCAAGCCTTATTTGAGCAACCAAGAAGTCTAAGTCTATCTTTCACGATATTCTTCACGAGCTCTTTAGGTGTCTTGAAGTACTTCCTGGGGTCGAATTCTCCTGGATTCTTCGCAAGATACTCTCTGAGGGAAGCAATGAAAGCCATGCGCAAATCCGTATCGGTATTCACTTTGTTAATACCGTACTTTACTGATTCGGTAAGTATTTCAGACGGTACACCTTTGGCTCCTTTGAAGTCGGCGCCGTACTCTTCCGCGAGCTTCTTAATATCTTCTGGAACACTAGAGGCTCCATGCAGAACCAGGGGAACACCGGTAAGATCCTTCACTTGCTTTAGCCTGTCAAAGTCCAGTCTAGCTTCACCCTTAAATTTGAAGGCTCCGTGACTTGTACCTATTGCTGGAGCCAGGAAGTCTACACCTGTCTCCTCAACGAAAAGTTTAGCCTCTTGCGGATCTACAAGTGCCGCTTCATGAGATTCAACGACTACATTGTCTTCAATGCCTACTAGCCTGCCAAGCTCGGCTTCCACAGAAACGCCCACGCTATGGGCGATTTCGACCATTTTCTTAGTTTCTTCCATGTTCTTCTCAAATGGATACTCTGAAGCATCGATCATTATCGACGAATATCCCGCTTTGATAGCGGCCATAAGAATCTTGAAATCCTTGCCGTGGTCAACGTGAAGAGAGACGGGAATATCGATGTTGTCTGCAAAGGCTCTGACCATCAAAACGAAGAGCTTGGCTCCACGGTTGTAATCCCCATTACCTGCGTATTTCATTGCTCCTTCAGACGTTTCGATTATAAGTGGCGACTTCTCCTCCACACCGGCATCAATTATCGCCTGAAGGAACTCCAGATTGTTGATATTTAAGGCCGGAACTGCATAATAGCCCCTGTTTGCTTTTTCAAGAATAGTCTTCGTGTTAACATACGGCATTCAGTATCCCTCCTACAAATACTTTGATGTTGTACTCACTTAGATTATACATCAGAGATAGCACTCATTTCGTTAAGCTGCTCCTGCTCCAGACGCCACTGTCATCAAAGATATGTCCCGAAAGCTGTAGCCTTGTCAGTTCGACTAGCAGTTCATTGCTCGCCATGCCTGTTGCAATGAGCATTTCGCCAAAGCTAAGGGGACCAACTTCCAGAGCATGCAGGACAGGAGAGTCTTCAAGCAACTCTTCAGTTTTTCTAAGAGTCACGGGATACTCCTCAAATATATCTTCACACTCAGTAATCACTTTTCCGCCGTTCTTCAGCAACCAGTTAGTTCCCTTCGAGTTTTCACGGTTAATATCCCCGGGAAGCGCAAAGACATCTCTTCCATTTTCGAGGGCCAACCGCGCAGTTATTAGCGAACCGCTTCGCAGGTTCGCCTGAACCACAAAAACGGCTCTGCTGAGACCCGCGATTATCCTGTTTCTTCTAGGAAAGTTGTGTTTCATAGGACGTGTTCCTGGTAAGAACTCTGACACAACACAACAGTTCTCCTTAACTCTGCGTATCAGGTCTCTATTACTTGCCGGATAATCAACATCGATTCCCGTACCCAGTACGCCGATCGTCCGTCCTTTTACCTCGAGTGCTCCCTGGTGTGCGGCCGAATCTATACCGGCTGCTAGACCGCTGACGATAGTCAAGCCTCCCTGTGCAAGAGTCATGGAGAAGTCCCTGGCGGCGGTTGTTCCGTAGCGGTCGGCTTTTCTGGATCCGACGATTGCCAAGAACTCGCCTTCTATAAGATATTCGGGATTACCTTCATAGAATACAACCGGTGGGGGACCACTGATATTTCTGAGCGCCGCCGGATAGCTCTCCTCTGCATAGTTTATGAACTTCCAGCCCGATGATAGAATTCTGCAAACGCTGTCAAAACTCATCCGTATTTTCTTGAGTCTTGAGACATCCAGCAGAGCATCAGAATACATAAGCTCAGAGATTCCCGAATCGGTCTCTATAAGCCTCGTCATATCTTCGACCGATAGGTCACCCGAAAGCGCGATCGCTGCGTACTCGATTCTGTCCATCACAATATAAATGCGCTTAGATCATCATCTGCCGCAATATCTGCTATCTTCTTGTTAACGTAATCTCTGTCCACTACGAGATCCTCTGCGAGTTCAGGGGCATTGAAGGACACTTCTTCAAGAACCTTTTCTACGACAGTGTATAATCTGCGAGCTCCGATATTCTCTATCCTCTCATTCAATCTATAGGAGACACTCGCCAGTTCTTTCAGGCCATCTTCGACGAATACAATACTCACTCCTTCGGTTTCCAGCAAGGCCATGTACTGCTTAGTTATCGCATTTTTCGGCTCCGTGAGTATCCTGAAGAAATCCTCTTCGTTAAGTGCGTCGAGCTCAACTCTTATTGGAAACCTTCCCTGAAACTCCGGGATAAGATCTGACGGTTTGGCCATGTGGAAGGCCCCTGCGGCTATGAAGAGTATGTAATCAGTCTTTACCTGTCCATATTTAGTGTTAACCGTAGTGCCTTCGATTATCGGCAAGAGATCCCTCTGTACTCCCTCTCGAGAAACATCCGGACCATGGCTCCCACTTCTGAAAGAAATCTTGTCTATCTCATCTATGAAGACTATACCTCGATTCTGAACCCTTTCAATCGCTTCGAAGATGACTTTGTCCATATCAAGCAACTTTTCCGACTCGATCGGGAGAAGCACTTTCCGGGCTTCACCAACTCTCAGTCTCTTCTTCTTGAGTTTTTTTGGTACCATTCCTCCGAGGACTCCGGACATGTCTATTCCCATATCTTCCATACCTGGTATCATAATCATTGGCTGGCTGTTGTCCTCAAGCTCCAGATCAATATCCAGGTCCTCAAGATCGCCACTACGCAGTCTGTCTCTGTACTCTTCCCTACGATTCTTGATTCTCTCCACTTCTTCCTGACTTGGCTTTGGCTGCTGTCCACCCTGAAAGAGTTCGAAGATGTTCTTCGGACCATTTCCCCTTGGTTGAGGCCCGGGTACAAGTGATTCGATTATCCTCTCTTCGACCTGGAATGAAGCTTTTCCCTCCACTTCTCCCATTTTCTCTTTCTTCACCATATTCACAGCTACATCCACTATCTCCCGGATGATCGACTCGACATTCTTCCCGACATAACCAACTTCGGTAAAACGTGTGGCTTCGACCTTGACGAACGGAGAACCAGTCAACTCGGCCAATCTCCTGGCGATTTCGGTCTTACCTACACCCGTGGGTCCCATCATCAGGATGTTCTTTGGAATGACATCTTTTCTCATCTCTTCGGCAAGTCTCTGACGGCGTATTCTGTTTCTCATGGCGACTGCGACGGCTCTCTTGGCCCTGTCCTGTCCTACTATATACTTATCAAGCTCCTCTACAATCTTGCGAGGTGTGAGGAGATCCAATTCTTCACGGGTCATTGTCCTTCACCTTCCAGAGTCTCTATAGTGAATTTCGAATTTGTGTATATACATATCTCACTAGTTATTGTCATAGCCTGCAAAGCGATTGACTCAGCCTCCATGTCTGTATTTCTTAAGAGAGCTCTGGCGGCCGCAAGCGCATATGATCCCCCGGAACCGATAGCCAAAACCTCTTCATCGGGTTCTATAACTTCACCGTTGCCCGATACAAGAAGAATTGACTGCGAATCTGCTACTAGCAGCAATGCCTGAAGATTTCGAAGAATCTTATTGGTCCTCCACTCCTTAGCAAGATTCACAGCCGCCCTACGGAGACTTGAATTGCCCTCCTTAAACTTCTCTTCAAATTTCTCAAAGAGAGTAAGGGCATCCGCGACAGAACCGGCGAATCCCGCAATCACTTTTCCATCACCTAGCTTCCTAACCTTTTTCGCGGTACCTTTCATGACTGTATCTCCAAGAGTGATCTGCCCATCACCCGCCATTACAGTCTTTCCGTTTCTCCTTAAGACAATTATCGTTGTACCGTGCATTTCGGTCATGATTCACCTCCTGGTTCTTCGTATGGCAGCATTCACTATACATGCAATAGTCTGTTCAAAAGACATTCCCATAGCTCTTGCCGACATGGGAAGATCACTGAGATCGGTTAGTCCCGGAATTGTATTGACTTCCAGGAAGTAGAACTTATTCCCTTTCAGTATTCCGTCGATTCTAGCCATATCTCTACAGCCTAGACATGCATAGATTTCAAGCGCCTTCTTCTTTATAGAGTGTTCCAATTCTAACTCCAAGGGAGCGGGGACTGCGAATTCGGTAAGTCCTGCCGTATATTTCGCTTCGTAATCATAGAAGCGGTTTTTAGGCAGTATTTCGAGTATGGGAAGCACTTTTGACCCGCTCTCCATATCAAGTATAGAGACCGTTAGTTCCCTTCCTTCTATGAATTCTTCTAGCAGTATTAAGTCATATTTCCGAAGGGCCTTTCCCGCATTATCAATTAGCGACTCAATCGTATCACAGACAGAAATCCCGATACTTGAACCCTCTCGAGCCGGCTTGATTATACACGGAAAAATATCCCAGCCTACCAGATCGTCAGTCGAGCGGACGCTTCGCCACAGAGGAAGATCTACCAGATCATCGACCAGCTTATAAGTTGTCTCTTTGTCAAAGCAAAGGGAACTGACTCTCACATCTGAACAAGTATAAGGTAGTCCAGCCAGTTCCATGAAGCCCTGAATTGATCCATCTTCACCATACTGACCGTGCAGAGAAATAAAGAAGAGATCGGCCTTAAGAGTCAATAGCTCGCCAATATTGCTTCTCTTCAGATCGAATGGTAAGACTTCTATGTCAAGCTTTTCAAGAGCGGCAATGACGTTGTTTCCACTCTTAAGAGAAATCTCTCGTTCACTGGATATCCCACCGTAGACAACCGCAATTCTCACTTCTATTCGCCTTCTCCGACCGCTACTTCTTTCTTGCAGGTCTCGCAGTAGTGGATTTTCTTCCCGTCTTTCTTGATCTTAATGAACAGAGAGGAATCACACTCTTTACACTTGACCGTCGAGGGTTCATTCCAATATAGTTCGCCACAGTTTGAGCACTTAAAGTAGTTCTTTCCCTTCTTGCTTCTAAGCTTCTCGACGGTTCCACCACACTTTGGACAGGGAGCCTCAACGGTGATGTTCCTTGTGAACTTACACTTCGGGTATGCGGAACAGGCTATGAACTCTCCGAAGCGTCCCTTTCTGCGAACAAGCTGAGATCCACATTCAGGGCACGTCTCATCAAGTTCGACTTCCTTAACTCCTCCAGTCGGGAGATCCTTTAGCATGACTTTTCCATCAACAACTCCCGCAAATAGAGTCATGTCTATCGACTCATTCTTACTGCATTCAGGGCACTTCAGGTAACCGCCGTATCTGCCGAAGACTACCTTGAAAGTGCCTCCGCACTCGCACTTCCTGTCCGTGAGGAACTCAATTCTCAGCTCCCCCTTCTTTATCTTGCCGTCTATATCGTCCAGATCTTGCTTAAAGTCGTCGTAAAAGTTTCCCACTACTTCTTTCCATTGTTTCGAGCCGCTTTCAATATCATCCAGTTCGCTCTCCATATTGGCCGTGAAACTCGTATCGACGACCTCAGGAAAGGAATCAGTAAGGAATTCGTTTACTATCGAACCTAGAAGCGTAGGCCTAAGCTCCTTCGCCTGGCGTAGAACGTACTTCCTGTCTATGAGTGTAGAGATTATTGTCGCGTAAGTCGAGGGTCTCCCGATGCCTCTTTTTTCCAGCTCTTTCACCAGCGAGGCTTCTGTGAATCTTGAGGGAGGTTTCGTCATGTCTTCTTCGGAGCTGAAAACGGGATTCTCTATTACTTGGCCCTTATTATAACTCAGGAGACTAGTTTCTCTAGAATTCTTTGAGAGGACCTTTTCAAAGCCATCAAATGCTCTTTCTTCGCTAGATATGCTGAAGGAAAACCTTTCTTCATTGTCTGTCGCCGTTACTTCTGTCACAAAGTATTCGGCGTTCGACATCTGCGAAGCTATGAACCTCTTCCAGATTAACGTATACAGTTTGAGAAAGTCCCCGGAAAGCAACTTGGAGGCTATTTCTGGATCGTTCTCCGGATAGGTAGGTCTGATTGCCTCGTGGGCATCTTGTATTTTCTTCTTTCCTTTGGTCGGTTTGCCCTGCCCCACATAATCGTTCCCAAACCTGTTCTTGATGATCTCAACTGCTTTATCCCTTGCCTGTGCCGATATTCTTGTCGAGTCGGTCCTCATGTAGGTAATAAAGGCGATGTGTCCTTTATCCGTCTCGATCCCCTCATAAAGTTGCTGAGCCACTTTCATAGTTCTGCTTGCACTCCAGCCAAGATCGACTATTGCGCTCTGCTGTAGGGTCGAAGTTATGAAAGGCATAGGAGCGGTTCTTTTTGACTTTCTCTTATTCACATCCTCGATATGCAGAGTCGAGGAACGCAGTTCTTCAATTATCCTGTCTCTATCTTCCTCTTTCGTTATGGACTTATTGTTGAATTTCTTGCCGTCAATCTTCACGAGAGAGAATCTATCGTCTCCGTTGTTCATGAAGATCTTGAAGAACCTGTGGGGTACGAAGACAATAATCTTTTTCTCGAGCTCCGCCATCAATCTCAAGGCTACTGATTGAACTCTCCCCGCGCTAAGACCCCTCGCAATAGTTCTCCACAACAGAGGGCTGAGTTTGTAGCCGACTATTCTGTCGAGTATTCGCCTCGCAACCTGTGCATCGACTTTTGACATATCGATAGTTTTCGGTTCTTTTACAGCGTCTTTTATTGCCGCTTCAGTAATCTCGTTGAATACTATTCGATTCTTGTCTCCTGCAGACAGTCCAAGAAGCTCGGCGATGTGCCACGCGATAGCCTCCCCCTCTCTATCAAGGTCGGAGGCAAGAAAGACCTTCTTGCCCTTGGCTTTCCTTTTGAGCTCTTGTATAACCTTTTCTTTGCCTTTAAGCGTTTCATAAGTTGGTTCAAAAGTCTCAAGATCTATTCCGAAGGTTGAGCTGGGAAGGTCCCTTATGTGTCCCCTAGATGCAGTTACTTCGTAACTCCTTCCGAGAAATCTCTCGATTGTCTTGGCCTTTGCCGGGGATTCAACTATAACTAGTTTGTCGGGCAAATCATCACTCCGTTCAGTCGCCTGATTTTCTATTCTTCATGAACACTCTTCTATTAAGAAAGCGATCGTAATTGCTCCATGCCGAGGTAGAGCCGCTGAATTCTCTCTCTTCGATCTCTCTGAACTGGGCAACCTTCGAATCGAGGTCGTCGGCCATGTGAAGCAGTATCGCCTCGGTTGTCTTAGGTATCACGGGAGAACCCCATTCCATTTCACCGTGATGAGAGAGAAGCATGTGTTTTATCTCGATCTGAAGATAACGTGGAAACCCGGTGAGTCGGGAAACTGCTTTGTTTATTATCTCGATGCCCATTGGAATGTGTCCGACCAATTCTCCTTCATTTGTTCTGTCGATTCCAGTTGGTGTCAAAGCATATTCATAGACCTTGCCAATATCGTGGAGCAGCGCACCAGCAACAAGTAACTCTCCATCCACAGACTCTGAATACTTCAAAGCTAGAAACTGGCAGAGCTCCGCAACGGCCATCGTATGCTCAAGAAGACCACCTTTGTATGCGTGATGGACCTTGGCAGCAGCCGGCGAAACGATGAATTTCTCGACGAACTTTCTGTCGTTTTGAAAGATCTCGATAAGCAGTCCCTTTATATGCTCATTTCCTATTCCGTTTACCGTGCTCAAGAGAGCATCATACATGCTAGGTATATTCTTGTTGGTTATTGCCAGGAATCTTTCGGGATCGTACTGGCCTATTTCGAGAATCTGTACCCCATCAGAGTCAACGTTCAACTGTGTTCGATCCTCGTACACAACTACTTTTCCCGAAATCCTGATTACCGTACCCTGTTCCAGCCTACTGTCATTCTGTTCAGCATTGAACCAGTCAATTGCTCTGATTGCACCGGTTCTGTCGGAAAGGGTCATAAGCAGGAACTTCTTGCCGTCACGAGCTTCCTGGATTCTTTTCGAGTGGACCTTAAGCACGGAAAGCATAGTGCTTCCAGGTCTGAGGTCAGAGACGAACGGGTAGCCGTCTTTGTTTGACTTGTCGTGATCGCTGCTTATCTGGCTTAGAATCTCATTTCCAATAATATCGCGGAGTTTCATATGGTTTCTCCTTTCGAGTAGATCCTGGGAACCCTGTGCGAAATAGCGCAGGTGATTTCATAATTAATAGTACCACTCCACTCGGCCAATTCTTCAGCGGTTATTCTTTCTTCCAGCTGGCGACCTATGATAACTACTTCATCGCCAATTACCGGAGAGTCTTCTAGATGAGTTACGTCCACAACAAACTGGTCCATGCACACCCTTCCGATCACCGGACATCTCCTGCCTGCAATGATAACACAACCCTTGTTAGAGAGTTTCCTGCTGTAACCGTCCGCATATCCTACAGGTATTGTTGCAACGATCATCTCTCTTTCGGCAACAAATGTCTGTCCGTAGCTAACTCCATAGCCGGGGTAAATCTTCTTCACAAAAGAGACGCATGTCTTCCACTGAAGAATTGGTCTGAGATTGGTGTCAACATCAACTGAAGGCTGAAGCCCGTAGATCGAAATCCCCGCCCTGACAAAGTCCCGCTCATCATGTTTCTGTGTTAAAACTCCAGCGCTGTTTGAGATATGATTTAACAGTTTCACGCCGGACACTCTTGCGGCCTCCTCGATGAATTTCGCAAACAGCTCCTGTTGACGTGAAACGAGTGGACTGTCTCTCTCGTCTGCCGTAGCAAAATGAGAGTAGGCGCCTTCTACCGAAATCCCCTTTTCGATAGCACGCTCATAGAGCTGTATGGATTCTCTCCATTCCTGACCCAACCTTCTCATGCCCGTATCCACAACGAGTTGGAAGCCGGGAAGTATATTGAGAGCGAGCCTTGAGAGTTCGTCGAGCTGTGCAGGAGAGTAAAGAGTCAGAGTGAGTCTGTTCTTCCTGGCAAGAGGCACTAAAGAGAGATCTACATAGTTAAACACGAGTATGGGAATTTCGATTCCCGCTTCTCTCAGCTGAATTCCCTCTTCAAGAAATGCGACAGCAAGAGACTCTACTCCAGTTTCCTGCGCTACTTTTGCGAGTTCCACTGCACCATGGCCGTAGCCATCAGCTTTGACTACAGCCATAAGTTTTGCTGGACTGACCCTGTTCATGAGATATAAAAGGTTTTCTCTATAGGCTGAGAGGTCTATAAGAACGAAGGTCCTTCTGCTTTTCATAATACCTTCTTGAAAAAAGCGCGCCTGGCGCGCTCTAGACTATACTGCCCTCGTTATCTTTCCAGCTTTTAGGCACTTGCTGCAGATCCTGACCTTCTTCACTTCTCCATTTACAACCGCGCTCACCTTGTGAATGTTCGGTTTCCACCAGCGCTTCGTCTTCCTGTTGGAATGGGAAACCATGTTCCCAGTACTCGGAGACTTGCCACAGATATCGCAAACCTTGGACATGAATTGTGTCCTCCTCTCAATTTACACTACACTTCATTATAGTAAAGATGCATCGGCTTTTCAACTCACTAGAGAAAACTAACTCATTGCCTGGGTGTTGTATGTGCAACAGCCAGTTTCATGCTAGTATTATTTTTGAAGGAGGTTTGTATGAAGAGATTATTGCTGACTTTCGTGGTATTGATTGTTGGTTTCTGCGCTGCTACCAGCAATGCCGATCTGAAAAGAACACTGGATGAGCAGTCTGACAATCGACAGATAGCACTTGAAATGGGCATCGCTTATCATAACGAGGGACTGAATGGAGACAAGAATTCTGTTCAGAAAGCGATTAAGCTGCTTTCAACCCTTGTTGACGATGACATGGAAGGACTGGCCACTGCCTACCTTGGTTCTTCCCATCTCTTGCGGGCTCGCGACGACTGGAATCCCTTCGGAAAGCTTTCGAATCTTAACAAGGGCTACGAGTATCTCGACAAGGCCGTAAAGGAACACCCTGATTACATTCTAATAAGGATTATTAGAGGAAATGCTTACATGAATATACCCACTATCTTTGGCAAGCTGGATACTGCCATTTCCGATTTCGAAAGAGTAATCGAGTTGTGGCCACTGGAGAGTGAAGTCGACGAGATAATTCTAACAGTGAGATTGAGGCTTGGAGAGTCTCTGATGAAGAAAGGTGACAGCGACGGAGCCTATTATCACTGGAGATGGGTTATCAGAAAGGCACCCGATTCACCTCAGGCAGACCTCGCAAAGGAGCTGCTCAGGCCATGATAAGAGAAGTCGATGCCAGGAAGCTACCTGATGGCTTCATTGAGATATTCTCGAGCTGTATAGGCAGACCTGGTGATGCATCTGAGATAGTGGGGCTCTACGAAGAACCTGGCTGGAGATTGTTTGCGATCTTCGAAGAAAGAGAGATTGTGGCAGTCGCGGGACTGAAACTAGATAGTCCTTCTGAGCACGAATTAGTGCACCTGGCCGTGAAAAAAGAGAGACGATCGAAAGGTCTCGGAAAGAAGATTATCGACATTCTAACTGGTGCCTTCAGACTCTCTGATCTCTTCGTCTGGACGGATGATGAGGCCGTTGGCTTCTACAAGAGTATTGGTTTCCGTATCATTCAGGAGGAGACGACACTTCACGGGATAAAGAGATACAAACTTGCAAGATATGGGATGTATTTTAGTGGAGGGTATTGCAACCATGTTGATACTATTTTTGACGAGACTTGACAGATACTGGGACGGAAAACTTGATGAACTCAGGGCAAATTTTCCCGAACACGATTTCGTGGCCTACGATAACTCAGATAATCCGGCTAAACTGCTTGCGGAGGCGGATCTTGTTGTGAAGGGTTCACTTACGGCCGGTGAAGTCGAACTTGCCAAAAATCTAAAGGCGGTGGTCGTTCCGTGGACAGGTGTCGACGGACTTCCTTTGAGAGAATTGAGGCACCGCTCTATACTTGTTGCGAACAACCATGGAAATGCCAGAATAGTAGCCGAACGTGCCTTTGCTCTGGCGCTAGCCCTAACTGGCAGAATTGTTGAGCTCCACAATAATATGGTGAAAGGTATGTGGCTGGGAAGACCCGATGGAAAGAACTCGCAATGGTTTTCGATACTTGGAAAGAGCTGCGCCGTGCTGGGCATGGGTCAAATAGGCCAGAATATCGCCTCGTTTCTCAAGGCCTTCGATTGCAGAGTTCAGGGCTTCAAAAAGCATATTAGTGAAAATATCGAGGGAATAGACCTCCTCACTGAGAATCTTGAAGAGGCGATTGAGGGAACCAATCTGATCTTCGTTGCACTGCCTCTTACGGCAGAGACAGTGGGAATGATCTCACTTGAAATACTCCAGAAGATGAAAGGAAAATACCTGATAAACATCGCCCGGGGAAAAGTGATAGATGAAGAAGCTCTCTACGAAACACTGGTCGATGGTACTCTTGCCGGAGCGGCTATTGACGTCTGGTACAATTATCCAACAAAGGACATGCCTTTTGCTCTACCATCGAAGTACCCGATACACACACTGCCGAATGTCGTAATGTCTCCTCATGTTGGAAGTTGGTCGGATGAAGGAAATAGTGCAATGGTAGACGACACAATCAGAAATATAGTTTCATACATTGTCGGTGGAGAGTTCATCGATAATGTTGATCTTGATCTCTCTTACTGATTTAGCAATCCAGGGGTCTCTTGTCGGTGTATGCTGTGCACACGATCCTGCCCCAGCTCTCTTTGATCCGTTGATTTGCTTCCGGTTTTGCGGGGTTTTATTTGCTGTTCGCGAGCCTGACCTTTTCGTCTGCTATTTCTATTTCGCCGTTGCGGACAAGGGCGTCAATTCCGCCTCCGATAATCGTCGCGATATTCGCTCCCGCCCGCCCGTAACCCAGCAATCTGGCGACCTCTCTCTTCAAATCTTCGACACTCACACTGAAGGCGTTTGCCAGATAGATCCTTATCGTTCCCTGAATCTCCAGAGGTGCTATGTGTTCGGGTTTTCTGCTGTCATGTGCGCTGTGCGGCCTTCGTGGCCTGACTTTTTCGTTACGCTTCAGTATGAAATCGTTCTGCATCATGAAAGCCTCTCTCGAAAAGCTGTTCATGATCCGCTGCCTGAGAGACTTGCGGGACAGGTTTCCCGTCTTGGTATACAGATCCCAGCTCACTGCGGGAAGCTCTTGCGAATTTGTCTCGTAGAGTTCGCAGATCCTCGAGACGACCTCGTCAATATGGACCGGCGCTTCTTTGCTTATGATTTCGTCTATCAGGATACTCATGTTTGCTATCTTTCTCTGTCCGGATCGACCGGCTAGATCTTTCGGGCCGAATTTTTCATATGTGCCGATCTCGAACTCGCTCCGGGCTATCCCGGGAAGCGCGACGACTTGAACGTTCTCTTCGCTCTCACTGGGTGAAGCGGAACGGGCCCTTTCGATTTCCGACAGGACGCGTTCGATCTCCAGTTCTCTGTCGAAGACCCAGTCTCTCGACCAGATCCGAATGATCTTCCAGCCAAGACTCTCCAGCACCTGTTGACGGAGTCTATCCCTGTCGCGCGCAGTCCTTGCGGAGTGATACATTGCACCGTCGCACTCGATTCCGAGAAGATACTTTCCCGGGTTCTGGTCATCGACGATTGCGAGATCAATTCTGTAGCCCGAACAGCCGACCTGTCTGTGCACGGTGAAACCGAACCTATTGAGTTCCTCGTAGACTTCCTGCTCGAAGGGCGAATCGAAATCGCCGTCCGATTGCCTCTCTCTGAAGAGCAAGTTCCTGCTGCCGCCGTGCTCCGCGTAGTTAAGGTACTCCCTCAGCGCCCGCACTCCCGGAGTCGCTATGTCCAGAGAGATGTCGCTTCCCTTTATGGAGCTGACGATGGTGACCTTCCGCCTGGCTCTTGTTATGGCGACGTTCAGTCTTCTCTCGCCGCCGCTTCTGTTGAGCGGCCCGAAGTTCATCGTCAACTTTCCCGAAGAGTCCCTGCCGTAGCCTATGCTGAAAAACATCTCGTCTCTCTCGTCGCCTTGAACGTTCTCGAGGTTCTTGACAAAGAAGGGTTCCACTCTGTCTTCGTCAAAGAAGGTCTCAAGCGACAGGTCCTCGGATCTGAGGCTTTCGATCTGATCGAGTATGGCGGTCTGCTGGGCTTCGCTGAACGCGACTACTCCGAGAGAGACACCGGGTTTTCTTCTCGCGTGGTCCATGACCAGGGTCGCCACTCTCAGTGCCTCCTCCGCGTTCTTGCGGCTCTTCGACCTGTCATAGACTCCGTTTGAGACGAAGTCAAAGGCGATTCCGAGGTCGAGGCCGTCGAACGTGCTGGCCGGGAAGGTGTTCAACCGGTTCATGTAGAAATGAAAGTTGGAGAAGGCTATGAGCGATTCGTGCCTGCTCCGGTAGTGCCAGAGCAGTCTCTTTTCGGGAAGACCGGCCGTGCTGCACTCGTCGAGTATGCTTTCGAGGCTCTCCAGGTCGGCTTCGCCCTCTTCGAGTTCGGCTTCGTCCGGTTCGGAGATCTTGAAGAAGCTCGTCGGCGGCAGCTGTCTGTTGTCTCCCACGACTACGACTTGAGAGCCTCTCATGATAGCTCCGATCGCGTCTTCCGGAAAGATCTGCGAGGCCTCGTCGAAGACTACGAGATCGAAGCGGAAGACTTCCGGATCTATAAAGACGCTCACGGAGAGCGGGCTCATCATCATGCAGGGCTTAAGCGCCTGGATAAGATTTGAAGTCTCCGCGAACAGGCGCCTGATCGATTTGTTTCGCCTCTTCTTGGCGATCTCTCTCTTGAGAATAGACGTCTCGGCGCTTCCAGAGCTCACCAGCTCTCTGGAGGGCACTCTTCTGGCGAGGGTGGAGGCGAGTCTCTTCCGCGCATACAGCTGCTGTCTGGTATCGAGCGCGCGGAACTCTTCGATCAGTCTGTTGTGGTCGCTCTTGGAAAAGGCGTTCAGTACTCTATCGCTCGCGTAGAAGTCTGCGAGGAGCTGGCTGTAGAACTCTTTCAGGAAAACATCTTTCAGAGACTTCGGATCCAGTTCTCTGATTTCCGCGCTCGATAGAAGAGCTCCTAGGCCATATTTTTCGAGTGTTCCGACACTCTCCTTCAACGAGAGCCAGTCGTTCAGTTCCTGAATCAGGGCTTCGAGCCTACCGAACAGACTGCTCGCCGTATCGAAATTACATACTGAGTCGCTAGCTAATACTGACTCGATTTCCACCGTCTCCGAAATGTCCGCGAGCTGTCTCTTGAATGTTTCGACAGTCACAAAGAATCTCCCTATCCAGTCGCGAGGGCTCATGTTCTGAGCCTGGCGACTGCCAATGCCTGCGGGAAATGAAATGAAGGACATCCGGTCGGTCGTTATCTTAATATCGCCTTCCAGTTTCCTCAGAGTCTCCCCAAGCCTGTCGTAACTCTCACGAAAGGCGTTGATCGCTCTTCTGGAGGTCTCCAGCGAGTCCATCAGCGTACCGTCATCGCGGTCGGTTGCGATCTTGCCGTAGTGAGCCAGGGCTCTTGACGCGGTCCGAACTTGTTCGGGAAGCTCAAGTTCGACTATCTGGCCGTCGCGTTTGAGCGAGGTCAGAATCGCGAACTGTTTTCTGTAGCCTCCGAAGATTCTGCCAAAGAGACTCCGGTAGGTCCGGCCGAACTTTCGCTCAAGAGTCTTCAGATCCAGAGAAAAGAGACCGCTGCGGTATTTAGAGAGCGAGGAGACAAGGTCTTGAAAGGTGTCTATCGATCTCATCTGATTGGTGATTCCCGTCAGTTTGCGTATGTTTTCGAACTCCGTTTCGACTTCTCTGTAACGCGTTAGGACGGACTGGATAAGGCTCTTTGAATCTGAGAGGCAACGCCTGTACTCTGCGGGCGTGACTTCAAGCAGCTTGTCGACGAGCGACCGCAGTGTGTCCAGAGTCTTCATGACACTCTTCTTCTCCTGAGGTTCTGTCCCGATCAACTCAATCAGGAAACGCGTCTCCGAGCGCGCCTTAGAGAGGCTCTCCATGTATTGGCCGATCTCGTCCGCGGGTTCGTTCTCCTTGGTCTCCCAGAGTCTTTTCAGAGAGATATTGATCAGCCTCAGTTCTTCGCGAAGATTCATGACGAACGCTGCGTCCTTCGAGCGGGCCTTGACTTTGTGCAGGTCGTTTCGGTCGTAGCCTCTGTAAAGCGAGGCGTGCAGGGCCAGATTGTCCAGACAGTGAAGGATCTCGTCGAGCCGCGGTCTATCTATGTTCTCTATATCCGGTAGCCGGAAGCCTGCGCGTTCGACTTTCGACAGCCTCGCCAGCCGACCGTGCACTTCATACGCGGACAGACCGAGTTTTGTTCTCTTGAGGTGCAGGCTGCGGACGAAAGAGTTAAGCCTGTCCCTGACCTCTTTCAGTCTGGAGAGTTCGGCGTCCAGAACCGAAGTATCGCCGGCGTGCCGCCTCGCTTCGTTGAGGACTCTGTCAAGCTCGTTGAGCACCGTTCTCTTTCCGGTCTTTTTGCTGTGCAGCTCCAGACAGAAGTCGCCGATTCCACAGCTGTCGAGCCGCCTCTTGACGACTTCCAGAGCTGCCATCTTTTCGCTGACGAAGAGGACCCTCTTTCCCTGACTCATGCACTCGGCGATCACGTTCGCGATAGTCTGGCTCTTTCCCGTGCCCGGCGGGCCCTGGATGACGAGGCTCGTGCCGCTCTTGACGGCGAGGATCGCCTCCTGCTGGCTCGAGTCTGCATCCAATATCTGAAACGAGGTAAGGGGATCGGTGGCGGCATCGAGATCCTCGACATCCCCCGATCCGTCGCCCATATCGTTTTTGGGACTACCCTCGGCCAGTGTTCTGAGGATAGGGTTCTCATAGATCATTCTCTCGAAGTTTTCAAGATCTTTATACATCGAGAGCTTGGAAAAGGAGAAGACTCCTATGGCCACGTCCCGCGATAATGCCCAGTTCGCTATGGGGGAAATCATTAGCGATATTTCGTCGAAGAGTCTTTTCAGTACCGATCGATCGACGGAATCGTTGTCGTAGTAATCGAAGGTGGAGGCCAGGTCGAGACCGAACTCTTCGAGCTTTTCGCAGAGTGTCGGATTCAGTACTATCTCTTCGTCGATCATCTTCGCAATATAGGGCGAAGCGACACTCTCACGCTCGATTGTTATCGGCACGAGGAGCAACGGAGAGAGGAGAGAACTCTTGGCACCCGACATCTCGTTCCATTTTAGAAAGCCGAAAGCCATATAGAGCGTGTTTATACCCATCTCTTCGTATGAGGTCCTGGCCTTAAGCCTCAGTCTGTTCAGGACCAAGTTCATATCCTTTTCTTCGCGGTCAGAGAGTATCTCACCGTTTCTCAGCTCGACTGGACGGTCGGAAATTTGATCTCCTTCATCGCTTGCGGGAATCGCCTTGAAGCTCACTCTCTTCTCTTTTATCGCGACCATCTCGAAGATGCTCTCGAGAGAAGGCGACACTACTTTCAGGCTGCTGGTCTTGCCCGATCTATAGTTTATCAACCGGTTTCTCATCGAGAGATCCAGCAGGCCCTTCTTCCACGTTTCGATTTTCTGAGCTACTCTGTCGTTAACCTCCATAATCACCCGACACCCCTTCTGCAATTATATTCCAATAGCGGCCTTTCTTTGAAATCATGCCGGATCAGTTCTTTGAACTATACAGAGAGCGAAACTGCCGCTTGACAGGATAAAGAATTCACTGTAATCTCTAATTAAGTATACACTTAAACGAAGTCTGGAGGGCAACCACTTGGCGAACCTGCTGGATATTTTAAAAGCGCTGTCAGATGGGACGAGATTCGAGATACTTGAGCTTCTTTTGTCCGAAGACCTGTGTGTTAGGGGTCTATCCAGGCGCACGGGGGTATCGGAAGCCGCGGTGTCCCAGCATTTGAAGATTCTGCGTCTGGCGGGAATCGTTTCCGGGGAGAGGCGGGGTTACTTTGCTCATTACTCAGTCAATCGCAATGTGCTTTACGAAGCGTCTCTGGAGTTGAGAAAGCTTAGCCGGATCGCCTGTGAAAACGGGACGTCCCACCTCAACGAAGAAGAGAACTAGAACCGATTCTTGTAACGGCAGTTAGAGTTTTCCAGATATCTTTTCGCTTTGAGCAAGAGGGTACATAACCAGGGAGGAAATCAGATGGAGATAATCGAGGTCTCGAATCTCTCAAAGAGTTTCGATGGATTTTTTGCAGTGAAAGACATAGGTTTCTTCGTCAGGAAGGGCGAAGTGTTCGGTTTTTTGGGCCCTAACGGAGCCGGCAAGACGACGACCATAAACATGCTTACTGGCCTTGCCAGACCAACCTCGGGGGAGATCAAAATCGCCGGGCATGACGGCATTAAAGATATTAAGAGAGTTCAGAGGATTATCGGTATAGTGCCGGACGAGAGCAATCTCTATGATGATCTGAGTGGTTACGAGAATCTGGTGTTTTGCTCGGCCCTCTACGGTATAAAGAAGTCTGACAGAGAAGAGAAGGCAAAAAGCCTGCTCAAGCAGTTTGGTCTTGATGATACCGGTAAGCGCCCTTTCAAAGCCTTCTCCAAGGGTATGAAAAGAAAACTGACAATCGCAGCAGGGATCATCCATGAACCGGAGATACTTTTTCTGGACGAGCCGACAACCGGAATCGACGTCGAAAGCGCGAGACAAATAAGAAGACTCGTTAAGGAGCTCAATAATAGAGGTACAACGATCTTTCTCACAACTCATTACATTGAAGAAGCGGAGCGCCTCTGCGGAAGAATAGGTTTCATAGTTGACGGAAAGATTGTGAAAGTCGGAGCCGTTGATGATCTGATGAGAGAAGCTCAGAGAGACCATATCGTCGAATTCAGTCTCGGAAGCCGCAATTCGCCTGTTCTGGAAGAGCTCAAGAGTGCCTTTCAAGATGTTTCGATCGACCAGACAAAGAACGGCACTGTGAGGATAAGCTCCAAGGATAAAATCGAAATAATGCCTTTTATGAGCTTCTTTTCATCAAGAGAAATCGCCGTGTTTGAGGCCAGGATAATCCATCCTTCACTTGAAGAAGTGTTCGTGAGAGTTACGGGTATTGAAGTCAACAAGATGAAGAATGAGAAGGAGGGTAAGAAGCGATGAACAGCCTTGTTGCTTTCTGGAGCATTTTGATGAAAGATATGAAGAACTACTATCTGAAGCCGCCCAATATCAGCTGGGGAATAATCTTTCCCATTTCGTGGACTCTGATGTTTTTCGTCCGGTCCGGAAGCGGCGAGGTCGATATCAGAAGCATACTTCCGGGCGTCATGTCGCTCTCGATACTCTTTGGAACAACTTCCATGCTTGCCGTAACTATAACCTTTGAGCGGAAGAGCCGTTCATTCGAGCGTCTGTTGCTCTCACCTATAAGTCTGAAGCTTCTAATGCTTGCCAAAACGACGGGTGCAATTCTCTTCGGGATAATTAACGCCTTCATTCCCGTGATTCTAGCTCTATTGATAGTCGATCTCAGTGGAATTTTTTGGCTTGCGGTACTCGCAGGCGTCGCTCTGATCGCAATAACGTCGACCTTTCTCGGTTTGTTCATTGCAGTAGCTGTAAATGAGGTCTTTGAAGCTCAGACCTTTTCGAACTTCTTTCGCTTTCCGATGATGTTTCTTTGTGGTCTATTCATACCAATCGAGAACCTGCCCGTATTCTTGAGACCCATATCCTTTATTCTTCCGCTCACTTATGGCGCGGACGCCCTAAAGCAGTCCATAAACGGGAACGGGATTATCGTTCCTTGGTTGAACTTTCTCACGCTTCTCGGATTTGCGTTTCTTCTCTTCACTATAAGCACCAGGAACATCAAGAAAAAGTGGATATATTGAGATCCGAAAACACGTGCCCTCTCGAATACGCTCTTGTACGATTCAGGGCGAAAAAACCAAGCGAAGTAAGAAGCTCAGCCGCTATCCTAAAGAAAATGGACTTTCTTGGACCGTAAGCACCGGGGAACAGGACAGTACGGTCTTTGCTCGCTGTTCGATCTTCTGGAAGACAGTTGATCGGAAATTGCCTCTCTTCAATGACATAGAAACATTACATAGAAACACTATTGCCATAAACGCTCTCTGCAGAGATCTACGTATAATCGTCGCTTTCTGTTGGTCCGTTATTGAGTGTCAGGGGTTTATAATATTCTATATCGTGTTTTAATGGAGTTCGCCCGAAGTCCCGCAGCATTTTGGCAGAGTTTTGAGTTTCGTTTTTCTGAAGGAGGAGAGACCTTGAACCTCACCAGAAGGTGGCTGATAGGCTACATCGTACTGTACGGTATTTCTCTCTTTGTGTTTCCCATGACTTCGAGAATCCTGACACTCGCGGTTATTTTGGCGATGCTTATCGAGGTACCTACAAGGCTTTTCAAGAAAAAGGAAGCCCGGAGTGCAGCCGCTCTGGCTTCGGGTATAGGATTGCTGGTACTTTCGATCTATCTCATTTCCAGTGCAATCCCCATGGTCATCTCGAATGTCAGGGCACTCGGGAACGAAATAGACTCTATACTCGAGAGCGAAAGGTTTTTGAGAATACTCGACAGACTGCCTCCGGCGGCCGCGGAAAGCATTCACGATTTTCTCCTTAATCTGAACGATATCGTGACGAGTATTGTGGTCAGGGGAGCCCAGGAGATCCTCTCCAATATAGCCGGCTGGCTGACAGGAGCCATTCTTCTGATAATTGGTTCGGTTTTCGTCTTGAGGAAAAAACGACTCATAGCGGCAAAGCTTGTTTCTGTGCTTTTCCCCCGTTGTGATCATGAAAGGCTTTGCGGATTCATATCCCGTCTCAACCGGGACCTCCAGGGCTATATCTTCCAGCGTACCCTGATCGCCGCCGTTGTGGGCGTAACTATTGGAATCGGAAGCTGGATAATGAGTATAGACTACGCTCTTTTCTTTGCGATCCTTGGAGCGATAACGAATTTCATACCCTATGTCGGGGTTGTTATCACGGGCATTCCGTTCATTCTCGTGGGAAACGCCTCGCTCGGTCTATGGGGAGTCTTTGGCGTGATAGTGATTCTCGTTATTTCGGGAGTGCTTGACGGCTGGGTGATGACGCCGCTTGTAATGTCGAACCGGCTTAAGATGAACTGGTTCCTTATACTCGTGGCAGTCATAGCATTTGGTGAGTTTCTCGGTGTCTTCGGGATGATTGTTGCGATACCGGTATTGCTTTTCGTCCGAAGGTTCTGGGCTGATTTCGTGATTAACGGCAGCAATTGAAAGCGATGCCCGGAGGCATCGCTTAAATTGAGTCTCTATGGATAACTCTATTCCTGTTGTTGCTTTCGCTTGTGAAGTAGCTTTCTTAACAGATTGAAAGCCGGACCTCCGAGGAACACGAGCAAGATCAGAGCAAAAAGGGTGATGGAGATCGGTCTGGTGAAGAACTGGTTCATGCTTCCGCCGGTCTTTATCAGCCCAACTCTCAGGTTATCCTCGACCATCGGCCCGAGAATGATGCCCAGTATCATCGGTGCAAGCGGAATAGCTAGTCTTTCCATCAGGTAGCCTATTACTCCGAAGGCGAGCATTACATAGATGTCGAAGTAACTGTTCCTTATGGCAAAAGAGCCAATTATCGAGAAAAGGACTACGCCTGTCAGGACAACGCTGGTTTTCAGTTTCAAGACCTGCGCAAAGGCCTTTATCCCAAGATAGCCGATCGGTATGAGCAGTATCTGGGCCAGAATGGCTATTCCGAAGATACCGTTCACAAGTTCCCTCGATTCCCTGAATATCAACGGTCCCGGTTTGAGGCCGTACATTAGCATTGCGCCAAGGACTATAGCCGTTATGGTGTCTCCGGGGACTCCAAAGACCAGCGCGGGTATCCACGTGCCGCCGAGAGCGGCGTTGTTCGCGCTTGTGGGAGCTATTACTCCTCTGATATTGCCCTTTCCGAAGTCATCCGTTTCCTTTGAGGTCTTTTTCTCCACACCGTAGGCCACCCACGCTCCTATGTCGGCCCCGGCTCCGGGAAGCGCTCCTATGAAGGTTCCTACGAAAGAGGATTTGATTACCGTCCACTTGTTCTTCCATATTATTTTCAGGGCTTCAATCGGCGAAATCTTTACTTTTTCCGTTATCGGAGGGAGTTGAAGCTTCGAAGCTCCCTGCTGAACTCTCTTCAAGACTTCAGAGATTCCAAAAAGCCCGATCATTGCCGGTATAAAACCGATACCGTCCATCAGTTCAATGTTGCCGAAAGTGAACCTCGGGAAGCCCGTGGTTATGTCGATTCCAATTGTAGATATCGCGAGGCCCATCACAGCCGCGGTCAATCCCTTGATCATGTTCCCCTTACTTAGAACGGCACTCATACTGAGGCCGAAAAGTCCGAGCCAGAAGTACTCGAAATTTGTGAACTGCAGCGCGAAGTTCGCAAGAGGCGGCGCGATAAGTATCAGGAGAAGTATCCCGATCAAGCCGCCGATGGCCGAACAGAAAAGATCTATCGTCAGTGCTAGCGACCCTTTTCCTTTCTTGGCGAGTTCGAATCCGTCGAGTGTAGCGGCTCCGGAGGCCGGTGTTCCGGGGATTCTAAGGAATGTCGCGGGAATGTCCCCGGAGAATATTGCGGTGAAAGAGACACCGAGAACCATGCCCAATCCCGCCAGCGGACTCATATAGTAGCTTATCGGAATTATCAGTGCTACGGCCATGGTCGCTGTGAGACCGGGAAGTCCGCCTACAAAGACACCGAAAGTCATCGCGAAAATAACCGGGAAGATCACGTTTGGGTCGAAGAGCGAGAGAATCATATCCATATGATCACCCCTGGAACATGGCAATCAGGGACCCCTCTGGAAGAGGAATCTTGAAAACCATGCCGAATATTAGAAAGATCAGGACTACTAGAACTGCAGAATATATTAACGAGTGCCATAACTTGACGTTTAGTATTGTCATCAGAACCGTTGAAATGACCATTGCACCCAACAAGAATCCCAGGAGGTTTATCAGCGGCACGAAGAAGAGTATTCCGGCAATGATTGCTACAACGTTTTTCACGCCTTCGAATGTGATCTTCTCCGCAGGAGCGAGCGAGGCGTCCCTTGGGGTCTTTTTGAGCTTCAACAGGACTATGCTCTTAATAACAAAGTAGACTCCTAGCCCGATCAACACGAAGGCCAGGGCATACGGGAAGAATTTCGGCCCGGGCAGCTTCTGACCGCGGACGACGAAATTCGGAAAGTTCGATCCGAAAACGAAGATGATGCCGGATAGAACGAAGAGCGATATTCCAAAAAATATGTTCTTTATGTTCATAAAATCACCCCAATTACTCAATTAAGGAGAGGGGAGCGATCCCACACGGACCGCTCCCGTAAGTATTACTGTATGTAGCCTCCAAGTTCCAGAACGGACTTCCATGCTCCGTCCTGTTCCTTTGCGAATTCGTAGAATTCGGCTCCATTTCTTATCTTGATACCAAAGCCGTTGACGTCCATGAACTGCGCATAGGCTTCGGAGTTGGCTATCTTGAGAACCGCTGCCTCCAGAATGGCCTTAACGTCCGCCGGGGTGTTCTTCGGAACGGAAATGCCTCTCCATGTACCGGCAGACCAGTTGATTCCCTGTTCTTTCAGAGTCGGGATATCTGCGAATCGCGGATCTCTTTCGTCGGCCATGATGGCGAGAGCCTTAAGCTGACCGCTTGCAAGCTGAGATGCAGCTTCGGCGATAGAGCAGGTTATAACGTCAACGTGTCCGCCGAGAAGTTCGACGATAGACGGAGCGGCACCGGTTGTAGGAACCCAGGTCACTGAATCGACAGGAATACCCGCTTCGTCTAGCATACCGATTCTCGCAAGATCCCAGATAGTACCTGCGCCGGAACCGGAGAAGAGGAACTTGTTTGGATTGGCTTTGATATCGGCCAGAAGTTCATCGATAGTGTTCCACGGAGCGTCGCCCTTCACAATGACTCCAGATGCGTCTTCGTTAAACTGGGCAATGTAGTCGAAATCGGCGTATGTGATTGTGGTGAGACCGAGCCAGTGCATCGTGGCTATCTCAAGAGTTACAAGCGTTATTGTGTATCCGTCCGGAGCTGCATACACGCCCGCGCTGTGACCGACAGCTCCACCACCACCTGTTCTGTTGACAACGGTGAATGGCTGTCCAAGGGCCTTGCTCAGTTCGTCGGCAAAGTATCTGGCCACCCTATCTGTTCCACCACCGGCGCCCCACGGACAGATAACCGTGACGGCCTTTCTGGGATAGTCAGCTCCAAAGACCAGTGTAGAAGCGATCAAACCAATTACGAGAAAAACGAGAAGCTTTTTCATACAACACCTCCTATTGTTGAGTAACAGGGTTTCCCCCGAGAAAATCTCTTATCTCCTTCTTTGTTGGTTGTCCGTCGGTAGAGCCTGTTGCCGTACAGGTTAGCGCTGCTGCGGTGAGCGCGAACTGGAGCGTATAGTCTGTAGTCTGGCTTTCCAAAATGCAACAGAGAATTGCGGCGGTGAAAGCATCCCCGGCTCCGACAGTATCGGCGACACGGACTCTCTTGGCCTTTCCCGTCAGAATCTGGCCGTCAAATCCCAGAACTGCTCCCTGAGAGCCCCGTCTGAAAGCTACCGTTTTTGGTCCCATGTCCATGATTTTTCTGACGGCCTCTTCGTGATTCTCCGGAAGGTTCAATATCTCGGCCTCATCGTCGTTCATCGAGACGATGTCCGCAAAGTCACATATAGTCTTGAGATAGATCGCTTTCGCGAGATCTCTCGACCAGAGCTTGCCCCGGTAATTGAGATCGTAAGAAACCATCGCTCCCAACTCTTTCGCCCTTTTCATTAGCACGAAGCCGGCCTCGAGGCACTCTCTGCTTATCGCCTGAGATATACCGCTGAGATGTAGAATCTTTATTCCCTCCAGAGATACGCGGGCGGCGTCTGAGGGACTGAACTTCCTGGCCGCTGCATCCTTTCTCCTGTAATCAAACTCGTGCTTTTCTCCGTTGAAGCTCACAAAATACATGCCCGTCGGACTCTCTTCATCGACAATTGCGTTCTCAATATTGACTCCTGAAGAAGTCCAGAGTTCAATCAAACCACGTCCAAAGGCGTCGCTTCCGACTCTGGTGATGTACCCCGCGCTGTGTCCAAGCTTGGCAGATGCGACGGCTACGTTGGACGTGTCGCCTCCCCAGGTCATATGGAAGTCTCCCGTGGAGGAAAGTCTTCTCTCATCTCTTGCGTAGAAGCCGGCGAGCGGCTCGCCGAAACTGTAGATCTCGCAGTTCACACAATCACCTCAGTAATCTCTTTTCTCCAGCCTCCTGTGAGGCCAGGAAAGTCTCCATAGCCTTCCAGTCGGGCAGAGGTTCGATATCGCCCTTGAGGCTTACGGTTATGGCGCCGGCAACGTTGGCATATCTAAGGGCTTCCTCAACGGGTTTACCCAAAAGGTAGCTCGCCAGAAAAGCTCCATCGCAGGCGTCACCCGCTCCAAGTTCGTCCACTACAGGGACTTTGTAAGACGGCATCGAGTAACGCTTGCCGTCAACAATAGCCTCGATTCCGCCTGATCCCTTCTTGAAGACAAGCAATCTTGCCTGCTCGGCCATCTTCCTGAGCGATTCGCGAGACCTGTCGAAATCGCTCTCGAATAACATGGCCAGATCGCCCATGCCCGTGAAGAGAATATCGGCCTTTCTTATGAAAGGTTCAAGTGTCTTCATAGCGTTTTCCTTTGTCTTGAGCAAATTGATCCTTATGTTCGTATCGAACGCTACCTTTGCGCTGTGCTTTTTCGCAAGCTCCACAGCTTTTAACGAAGCCTCTTTGCAGCTGTCGCTGAGGGCCGGGGTTATACCGCTGACCAGAAAGAGATCGAGCCCTTTGAAATACTCTTCCTTAAGATGCTGCGGACCGAAGTTGCTTGCCGCAGAGCCCTTTCTGTAGTAGAAGACCATCGTCTTGTCGGGAACTGGATATCCCCGCTGAACGAAGTAAACGGCCGTTGGATTCTTCTCGTCAATAACCACGCCGCTAGTATCGATACCTTCCGATCTGAGAGATGCCAAAACCACCTTTCCAAATTCGTCGGCACCGACGGCGGTGAGAAAGGAACACTCTATTCCCAGTCGCTGCATCTGCGTTATAGTGTTTGCTTCCGAACCAGCAACATGTCTCTCGTAGAGCGTCTGAAACCTCAAGGCACCTTTTTCGGTAGGATTCATCTGGATCATGATTTCGCCGAGTCCGAGAGCTCTCTTCAAGACATCACCTCCTAAAGTGAGTTCTTATCTCTTAGCGCCTTCTCCATCTTGAGGTATACCGTTTCATCTACGAGTTTGTATGGAAGCCTGGGATAACCGGCGGAGATTCCCCTCATCTTAAGCATCGCATGGATGGCCGGTATACTCTGGGCAAAATGCTGAATACCTCTCAGTTCATTTACTCTCACCTGAAGATCGAGGGCTTTGGCGTAATCTCCGGCTTCAGCCGCATCGTAAAGCTCCACAACCGGTTCAGGTAGAGCGTTGGCAAGTCCACATATAGCAGCCTTAGAACCCAGCGGGATCGAAGGTATTATGAAAGCTTCTGTTCCACTTATATAACAGAACTCCTGAATATCCATACTCTGCTTAACGCTGTAGAAGTAAAGCAGATCGAAGGTGCTGTCCTTTATTCCGTAAACACCCGCTGCCTTAAGCTTCTTCAGCATTTCCACGTCTATTGCTACCCCGGTAGTCTTTGGGTTGTTGTAGATGAAGACCGGAAGCTCTGAAATCTCTACCAGTTTTTCGAAGAATCTTAGAATGTCTGCCTGAGAGTATGGAAAGTAAAACGGCGCCACTGTGGCAACCGCGACAGCTCCAGCCTCTTTGGAATGACGGGCCAATTCAAAGATTTCGTCTGGATTCGTTCCTCCAATATGGGATATGACCGGAATTCTTCCTTTAGCGCCTTCAATTGCAAGCTCTGTTACCTTTTTTCTTTCTGCTACGGACATCAGAGGGCCGGAGCCATAGGTACCACAGACGAAAAGTCCGTGGACTTTGCCCGACAGAAAGTCTATGAGGTTCAGATAGCATTTATCATCTATCTTGCCTGAAGAGTCGAAAGTTGTGAGAACTGGCGGAATAATGCCCTTAAAAACACTCATGTTGCACCTCCTATAAATTTAGAACTTCAAGTACGATAGAGACTTCCTTGATAGAGACAGTGTATCCAGAGAATCCACTCCCTCTCTTACGGCCAAACAGGCAAATAGAGAGTCCACAACCACCATCTGCACGCACCTCGAGACTATCGCGTCGGTTCTTATGTTCATCTCCTCGGGTACAGAAGTGGTAATGCAGAGGTCGGCGATCCTGGCAAGCGTTGAGTCTGCGTAACCTGTCAACGCAATTATCCTGACCGTGTTTCGCACCTTTTGAAGAGGCAGAACGACGTCCTTGCTTTCACCCGAATGAGAAATAGCAAAGACACAATCGTCCTTCTGAAGCTTTGAAAGGGTAATCGCGTTCGTGTGAGAGTCAGGGCAGTAAAGTGAATCCTTACCTAGAAGATTCAGCTTGAATGAAAGATTGTTGGCTATTGAACCAGACACTCCATAACCTACGCAGATTATCCTCCTGCTCTTTTCGAGAAGATCGACGGCTTCGGTAATAGCCTCTCCAGAAATGCTCTCCATGTTTCTCTTAAGGGCCATGATAGACCCATTGAAGATCTTCTTCACAACCTCAGAGGGAGAGTCATCGATTCTCACTTCTTCATAGGGATTATAGAAAGATGCGCCCGCTATCTCGGCCGCCATTGTGACTTTGAACTCGTGAAAACTCTCGAATCCGAGCTGCCGGTAGAACCTGACTACCGTAGATTCGCTTCCTACTTTAGACTTATTCATTAGTTGTGTTATCGATAGATTAACGGTTTCAGTTGGATTGTCTAGAATAGCGTCGGCTATTCGCTTCATCGTGGGAGTGAAGTCAGTACTCTCGCGGGAGATTCTTTCGAGTAGCCCATTGGAAAATGTCATGGCCCACCTCCGAAAAAAATTTCTACTTAAATCTAACATCTTGTCGGAAATCTATCAAATCCTTCCTGGACTGTTTTTGGGCGAATAAATTGAATCAGCAATGATTATTGAAGATTCGCTACACAGTATGGAGAGTTATATGGAGACATGCGTAGAAAAAATTTCTTTCATTCCAGGGATTCTTTGTATGCACACTGAAGAGTTGAGGCTTTCGCTTTGCAACGTTCTTTGTTGGGCATACCCCAAGTACGTCTAGAATCCGCAGGCAGATAAGAGAATTAAATGTCGAAAATCGGAGACGGACTCTGTAGAGGATATATCAAGATAGGTACTATCGTTCTTTGCGTGGATGCTCTGGAAATATACATTGCAGAGAAACTTGGATTCCAGGTAGTTCCCGGGCAGTTCTTCAAAGACCATGATGGCGGGATGGATGTCCTGGGTGCTGCACTATATGTTGCAATGAAGGAAGAGGATTTTGGTTCGGGTGATTAGAGCTTTGAGAGTTTCCTTAAAAGAATGCTGACAACAAGGCTTGCCCCCGGAAGAATCGAGGGCACCTATAAGGAACTCACTGGCAATTGAGCAGACAAGCCAGGAGTGAAACGAACTCAGATGTCCCTCAAATCACAATATTCAGTCATGTCAGAACGTGATCCGGCTTCTCACTTCCGGTCATGCACTGTTATACTCTTCGCTGATTAAGTAGCGCACTCTGCAGTGGTGTTAGAATAGTAAGGAGTTTGAGTCTACATCCCGATAGTCATCGTGAACACTGGGATTCGAGGGCATGGAGGACGAAAAGTGTCGAATGTGATAGTAATCGGCGCCGGAATCGGCGGTCTGGCAGCCGGATGTTATGCAAGGCTCAACGGTTTTGAAGTGACCGTACTTGAAGGCAGCGAGAGAGCGGGCGGGCTCTGTACTTCCTGGAATCGTGGCGGTTACACATTTGACGGCTGCATCCGCCATCTGGCCGGCCTAAAACCAGAAACGGCTCTGTACAGAATGTGGAGCGATCTAGGTTCAGTACCGGCTAGGGCTTTCTTTCCGGAAGAACTTGTGAAGGTAATGGACGAGTCTGGAAGAGAACTCACCGTCTATTACGATACAGGTAAACTTGAAGAAGAGATGAAGAGGATTGCCCCGGAGGACTCGGATACTATCAGAGAATACATAAAGGCTATTCAGCTTCTTTCAAGTATTGAGCTCATGGAAGTGGGCTTCTGGAAATTCAGTGACTGGCTGAAGAAGATTCCCATTCTCTTGAAAAGTCGTAAATACTCCAGAGTGAGTATGGAGAAGTTCGCTGAGAAATTCTCCAGCCCGGTTCTAAAGAGGTTCTTTCCGGTGATCCAATATGGGTGGAAGAATATCCCGCTCACTCTTCATCTGGCAGTCATGGCGGGTTCCGGTCGCAAGATGTATGGGCGCTACGCGGGAGGATCTTACCAGTTTTCCAGGGCCATTGAGGAGAGATACCTATCTCTAGGAGGAGATCTCAGACTCGGGGCAAGAGTTGAGAGAATCCTCACCGATAACGATGCGGTGACAGGGGTTCAACTGGAGAGTGGAGAAGAAATAGCAGCCGATCATGTCATTTCCGATGTCTATGGCTATGACACTTTCATAAAGCTTTTAGACGACAGATATCTGACAGACCAACTGCGTTCGATCTACTCAAAACCTATTGATAGGATGATGATGGCAATTCACGTGTCGCTGGGTATAGACAAGGATCTCCAGGATATGCCAAACTCGATGGCATTCTTTCCCGACAAGCCCATAGAAATAGCCGGCGAGAAGCATGAGATGCTGAGCATACTGAATTACGGTTACGATCCTGCTATGGCGCCTGAAGGGAAAACCAGCCTCAAAGTGATCTATGACACCAGCTACTCTTACTGGGAAGAGCTTTTCGAGGATGAACAGAGCTACGAAAAGGAGAAACGGCAGATAGCCGAAAATACGATACAGGCTCTGGAAAGAGTCTTTCCGAGCCTTGAAACCGCCATAGAGGTCATTGATGTTGCAACACCGATAACCACGAAACGATTTACAGCCAATGGTCAAGGCTACGGCAGCAAGGAAGACTTCAGTCTCAAAGACATACTTAGGGGCTTTTTGAACAGGCCTCTGAGACTCAAGAGTCTCAAGAACTTCTACGTAATCGGCCACTCCGTGGGAGGCGCGAATCTATACGGATGTGCTGCGATGGGGAGAAACGCGATCAAGTCTCTCTGCAAGAAAGAAAAGAAGAAATTCATAGCATCATAATAAGTTTCTGGAGATAGGCCAGGCGATTCCACAAACGAGAGCGGCCAAGAGTGCATCCTTAACGAAGAGAAAGGCCTTCGTCCCCACCTGAATTTTCGATGAAGCGCAAAGGATACATTTACCTCTCAACAAAAGCTTTCCAGTTCCGGAAATAGGACCAGGGAACCTGCGCCAAGGAATCTCACGAAGTCATCGATGCACTTTCTTACAGCTGTTTTCATCTCCTGTGTAGCGACAACTCCGTCCTCCCACCACCAGTTCTTGATATTGAGAACCTTCTTCCTTTTGTCAAAAACAGGCTCGAAACGGGCCACGAACTCCGTTCCGTATATAACTGGCAGAACATAATAACCATACTTCCTTTCCTGTGGCTGTTTATAGACCTCCCAGACGTATTCGAAACCAAAGAGGCTCTTTATGTATTTCCGATCCCAAAGCAGATTATCCAGCGGCGCAAGGAAAGCTGCCTCGAACGGTCTATGAATCTCCAGACATTGATCCATTAGCTCAAGATTGACACTCGAAGTATAGACTGGATAATCGAACCCTTCGATCTCGAGCTCTGCCAGCTCGCTAGAACGTACCATCTCTTCGATTGCGGCTTCCCTTTTACGACTATTTAGATCCCTTATTCCAAGCCAGGCGTCACCCGATCTGGACCAGAGAAGGCCGATGCTATCGATCCTCCTCTTAATATGCCAACGATGATAAGCCTCTTCGCTCGTGTTGGGGTCGCGTCTGTTGATAATTCCTTCGGGGATGCACCTTCCGGCAAGGTCATAGAACTTCCTGGTTCCTTTCCTGTGATGTATCGCGAGCTCACCCCACCAGTACATACTTTCGAGAGCTGCCCTCGAAACGTTCGTAGGTGCCCAGTACCAGTCCACATTCTTATCGAAATTGAAGTCCCGCGAGGAGAGAGGACCCCTAATCTCAATATCCTGCCTTATCTGCTCCAGTATCTCATCAATGTGCTTACTCTTCCTGATATGATTTTTCGAGTCGTCCCTGAATCTCTCGAAGCAAGGCCAGTCTTCGATCGAGTAAATAGACATGTTCTTATCCCAACCGTCAATCAGTTTCCTGTCCTCATATAGCAATCGGTAAAGCATTTCCGGACTGTAATTGCTCACTCTTGACTGAAGAACAAGATCAGTGTTAATTCCTGCAATGTTCAGAGGATCGAACTGCACACAGCCGACCTTTCTGACAAAGGAGAGTATCCCCTCATTCTCTACGAGTCTTCTTGGAGGCAGCAAGTTCTGATAATAGAGCAAGAACTCTTTTGCATGACTCTTTGATATCTTCATCCCAGACAATCCTTCACATATATTCTCTTCTTACGAAGATCCAGAGACTTCTCGCACACTTAAGTCGTGGATACTTGACTGAATGTTATCACATTTGCTGCCAATCATGTGAAGCCGTGAAGAGACCTGAGGCGAGAGGTCAGGGGTGAGAGGTTGGAAGAGCACAAGAGCCGTCCTCCGTCCTCCTAGAAGGCCATTAAAAGCTGAAAAGACGTTCTCGGACGCGAGAGCCCGGGTTTGGGGTTTGGGGTATAGGGTCTGTTAAGAACGAGAACATCATTTAGAACACGAGATAAGGAGAGAAGACGAGACCGAGGAGAGAATTATCGTTCTCCTCGTGAGCGCAGCGAGCGGCTCGATCTTTCTCGGCTCTTACCAATCTTACCGACAACCTACAACGCACAACCTACCACGGCTCTTATGGCCCGCGAAGCGGAACTGGCGCGACGCAGTCGTACTGGCCGCCGAAGGCGACTGGCCTGCGCAAGCAGACTGGCTGCTCTCGCCCTCTCTTGGTTTTCTTACCTCTAACCTCATCCCTCTTACCTCTGTTCCACCGCACGACCAAGAACCTGGAGGCGAAGCGTCGGAACGAAGAACCGCTCTTTTGCTCTCCAAGGACGGGTCCACGATCTTGTACGAAGGACGCAGGACGGTTCTTCAGCTTTTCATGATCTTCTCGGAGGACGTTTTTTGCTCTTCTCGTTCTTACCAAACCCTAAACCCGACACTCCAGACCCGTTACTCCACTCTTTGCCATCCACCAATCACTGCTATTACGCTTTTCACGTTATTTGAGCAGGTCGGTTTCATCTATATACTGTGGCTTGTAACTCATTGGGATGAATCTGACAGGCCCCGAATCAAAATCGATCCTCTTCAAATCTACCATCCTGATATTCATATCTTTGTAGGTTCTGTAGTAATAGACTCTGTTGGTGAGATCTCTAACGGCCGACCAGTAGGCTATATGTCTGGTGACAACCAGACCAAGGACTTCATTTACCACGAGTCCTTCAGGAATGTCCAATGCATTGAGAATATGCCAGGCGAGCGTAACAGCATCATCGCTCTTCGAAGGTCTGATCTCACCATGAGAGTAGAAAGTGGCCCTTACGAACCTGCTGGGTGAGGTGTTGTCGCCAGGCAGTCCGAGCAGGCCAGTACCACCGCCTATAGCTTTTATCTCAAAGCCTCCCAGTTTAGAACTCTTGATATTAACCGGACTCAGATTGACGTAGTTGGAAAGGTTCTGGAGATGCCAGTCGAAGGGTGGATTGTTGGTTATGACTCCCAGAGGGTTGTCGTGAAGGTGCAGTTTTCCATCGATATACTCTATGACAACGCAGTCTCCCTTCGCATCGTACACAATATAGTGAAGCGGCATCTTTAGAATCTCGCTGTGAGCCACTGTAAAGCCATATACACAGATATCTCCGATTGCTTTCTTCACCTCTTCAACAGTAGCGAAGTTACCAAGTAGCCAGCCAACCAGATCATACTGGGATATTGTCTTACTTAGCCGATCATCTTTCAGCTCTTGATAACCAGCACACTGATCAAAGTAAAAGGCGCCGGCTGCTAATCCTACTTCATTGAGACCGTCCTCAAGTAGATCCATTCCCAGAGCATCGACGCCGACATAGCCGTATTTGACGATCCAGCTAAGTCCCTGCCAGCCAGTAGTGAGTGCTTTCATGAAGGTTCCGCGAGGTACGAGAGTGATCTCGCTTTGCAGATCGAAATCGAATTCGAGAGTTCTGGCGGCAACTAAGGTTCCGTCTTTAGCCACCAGTCTGAACCCCGTACAACCTAGCGAAAAGATACCCACCATAGAAGTGAAGAGAAAAACCACCAAAAGCCTTCTCATGAAAGATCCCCCTTCTTTTGATCTTCGCAAATTATCAAACTGATAGACAGTCTGACAGTTGAATTATACTCGTTCACGTTCTGGAAGTACAAAGAACGAGCAAGTGCTCTTTTTGCTCTTTTTACCTCTGACCTGTGACCTCTCACCTCTGGCTTTTCCACTCCGCTCCACTCTGTTTTCTACTCACTTCTTCACATCTGTAAGTCATATAATCAAGTCGGGAGGTGTATTTATGGAAGCTCTCGAAGCTAGGAATCTGCGAAGCAGAATAGGCGCTTTTGAACTTGGCCCGGTCGATTTGAAGGTGAACAGGGGTGAGATTGTGGGGCTAATTGGTCCGTCTGGCTGCGGAAAGACTTTGCTATTGAGAACTCTCGCCGGGCTTCATGAACCGCTCGAAGGCAAGGTTTTCATGGACGGCAATGAAGTAACTTACCTTGAACCTCATCTCAGGGGTCTGGCCTTTGTCTTTCAGGACAACGCTCTCTTTCCCCACTACGATACCCATGACAATATCGCATTTCCGTTGATGCTGAAGAAGGATGAAGAGACCGAAACAAAGGTCCAGAAGCGAGCTAAAGAGCTCGACGGTCTTTCCGATTACCTCGACCGGTGGCCCAGGGAGTTGCCGGCGGGCATGAAGAAGCTTACCGCGATAGCGAGAGGAACTGTCAGGAAGTTCAACATCATACTGATGGACGAACCCTTCGAAAGACTCGATAAAAAGATCAGAGTAGAACTGAGAACGCTTATTAAGCGTTTACTGATGGCTATGGGCGAGTCCGTTCTTGTGGTTCTTAACGATCCGGAAGACGCGATAGCCATTGCCGACAGGGTCTATGTCATGAATCAGGGGAAGTTCGTTCAACAGGGCGATCCTAGAGAGGTGTACTCTGAGCCTTCCTCCTCTTTTGTACTCGAGCTCTTCTCTACTATGGGTCTAAACCGTTTGGGAAATGCCTTATTCAGACCGCAGGACGTCGAGCTTGACGAGAATGGAGTAGAAGTGCATCTGGAACACTGTGGCCCTTATGACTCGAAACGTATTCTCTGTAATGGCAGAATCGATGGTTCAGAAGTGGTCCTGTTCCTCCCGATATTCTGCAAAGACAGAAGTGTAGTTAAGATAAGGATTCTCAAGTTCTTTACTTGATGCAACAGAAGATTGGGTAGTCAGTCTCTCACTTCAGCTAGAATCGCCAGCAGTCTATCGGGATAGTCCGTTATTATACCGTCGATCTTCAGATTTATCAACCTTCGCATCTCGCTCTCTTCGTTGACTGTCCACGGGATGATTTTAAGGTTGGAATTGTGTGCACTACTTATCCAGCCGTCAGTCATCAGCGTGTAGTTTGGAGACAGAATGTCTGCTCCGAGGTTCGCTATCATTTTGCCGATATCGAAGCCGAAATTTCTCAGTCTCAATCCGTCCGTCCATGAAGTCCTGTCGAGATTCGTAGTAGATACGAGTGCTGCTGTCGTGATACTATCGTTAAGCTCTTTGACAATTCTCAAGGCCTTCCAGTAAAAGGATTGGATAGTGACCAGATCCTCTATCGCGTGGCGTTTAATCAGCTCGACGACGGCCCTTACGTGCTCATGGAGATCTATCGTCTCGTCCGGCTTTTCGGGTGATGCCTTTATCTCGATGTTTAGCCCGACCTTCTTAGCGGAAGACTCGTTGTGTTGTTTAACCAGCTCGATCACTTCCTCCAGAGAAGGTATTTTCACGCCATCCATCTGCACCTGCTTGGGCCACTTCTCTGGATCTGCTATTCTGCCTATGTCATACTCTCGCAGATCGGCAAAAGAGAGATCCTTTATCAGTATTCTGTCGGTAATGAACTCTCCGTTTCTCCTAACTCTTTCCGGATTCAGAAACGTGTCGTGATAGATAACTACCACCATATCGGACGTCATTACCGTGTCGAGTTCGATGGTTTCCACTCCCAGCTCGATGGCATGTTCGAAGGCCGGCATGCTGTTCTCGGGCATCAGACCGCGGCACCCCCTGTGGCCCTGCACCTCGATATCAAATGCTGAGAAACCTGAGACATAAAGGACTACGAGCATCATGAAGAATAGAACTCTGAGAAACCTCACTTCTGAATCACCTCGATTTGTATAATCTGCTTCCCAAACCTATAATTGTCTCAATAACACGTGACGTAAAGAGAAGGGTTGAGATGAGTTTAAGGATCCTCGTTTTTGAAGCGCTAATCTATGCGAGTCTCGCAACCAAGAACATGTTTAGCCAATACTTCGATCTCACCGGCTATTCTTCGGTTGAGATAGGCTTTCTAATGGCAGTTCTGCCGGTTATTTCACTCTTTTCTAGTCCCTTCTGGTTCAGGCTTGGCCAGAAGATAGGCGAGTCCAGAGTATATTATATAGTATCTCTGGCGAGCATAGTTCTCATTTGGCCAGTCTTCCTTTCCACAAGCTTTCCACTGGCAATGCTATTCATGATCGGCCTTTCTTTCTTCTTCTCCGGTGTTGTGCCAATCGGAGACTCGCTGATAATGTCCAGTATAAAGCTCCGCGGAGGACTTTTCAGTCGGGTGAGGCTATGCGGAACGCTGGGGTTTGCGGTGATTTCGCTCCTTATGAGCCAGATTGTGGGAGTCTCTTTCTTCTGGCTATTCGCTGTGGGATCAGTGGTATTGATCCTATCACTCTTCACAATGCGGTCGGAGGAGACGGGCAAAGCGCCGCGGAAATCAATAAGGCAGAGTCGCGAAGACGGAACGCTCTTTGAATTCGGAGTGATGACTGTCGGAATGTTCTTTGGGATAACGCTCAATTCCTTTCACAATTCATTCATTCCGATATTCACTAGAGAGATGGGAATGGCCGTCTCGGCCGTCGGCGTGATATTCGCCATAACGGCTCTCTCAGAGATTCCCTTTCTGGCCTATGCCGACAGGATAATAGCGAAGCTCGGCAATACTCTGGTCCTTGAGATAGGAATGCTGATCATAGCAATCAGAATGATTCTGATATCCTTCAGCACAAATACACTATTTCTTTACTCGGTCGAGTTGCTTCACGGTCTCACATACATTCTGATGTACTACTCGCTTTTCGACTACATTCACTTCAGACTCCCGAAAAAACACCTCACTTCTGCCCAGAGTGTCTTCTGGACGATTCGATCTGGAATGACCTTCATTGCCGGTTCAATCGGCGGGGGTTTCGTAATCCAGAGCTTCTCAATAACCTTCGCGTTCAGGGTTTTCGGAATAGCCGGCCTCATCGCCACCGCCGGGATGTTCATTCTCACTTCGAGAAAGACGCTTTCCAGAAGATTCGGGAAAGTAAAATCTTAAGGAAACGCGAAAGTGATCGCAATATATATTGTGATATTATACATCTATCAATATACAGATATATATATATGGAGGTAATTATATGAGCTTTGATGACTGGAAGAAGAGCCTGGACAGGCTCGCCGAAGAGGGGACTTTTGCGATAGCCGATATAGATATCGACAGGTTCGCGGAGATAAACTCCAGTTTCGGCAGGGAATGCGGAGACAGAGTCCTCGAGATTCTTGACAGAACAATAGAAGAGAATCTTCCCGAGCGCCTCTCTCATATCAGGTTTGGAGACGAGTTCTTTGTTTACAGCGGCGAGTACACATTGGAGACTCTGTTCATGGAGATGCAAGATCTGAAGAACACTATCGCGAATCTTACGTTCGATTGCAAGGGCAAAACCGTAAGGTTTACCGTAAGTGGATCGGTCGGCGAGTTCCCCAGAAATGCTTCCTCCGTCGAGAAACTGCTCAATCTTCTATCGGAGGGGATGAGAAAGGCAAAGATCACCGGAAGAGGACAGATAGTATTCGCCCCGCTCGAGAAGGAATCGAAGATGGTGCTGAAATCAAATTACTACTTGAAATCGCAACTTGACGGTCTTTCAAAACTTACGGGAATACTTGGCAGAACGGAGTCCTCTCTTCTTAGAGAAGCTCTGGACGATCTACTTAGGAAATACAGACTCTAGACCACAACTTTGAGCGTAGACGGGTGGCCATGAGCCACCCGTTTCTTTTTTCCGGAGGTGAGAGATATGCACCAGGGTATGGAACGCAATGTAAGGCTATACTATCGCTTCAGGTTCGCCCAGAATATGTTGATTATCGGTCCAGTGCTAGTACCTTATATGCTCTTCAAGGGGCTTTCATACGCAGAGATCTTAACATTGCAGTCCTTATCGGCAGTCGCCGTGGTCTTATTCGAAGTACCCACAGGTGTTGTTGCGGATAGACTTTCGCGGAAACTCTCCCTGGTGTTGTCATCGATCCTCATGGGAGTTGGTCTGGCCATGTATATAGTCTTCGAAGGCTTTTTGCTCTTCGCGATGGCCGAGTTACTCTTTGGCCTCGGAATGACCTTCAGTTCGGGTGCGGATTCGGCGATGCTTTACGAAAGTCTTGAGCGCCTCGGCAGAAAGTCCGAATACAGTACGATCGAGGCGAAAGTGATGGCAAATATCTACGTGGGGCAGGCGGTTGGTTCGATTGCGAGTAGTCTGCTGTACACCGTCTGTCCGTACATACCCTTGTGGATTTCCGTCGGGATGCTCCTTCTCTCGAGCCTTATTTCGGGTATGTTCACCGAGCCTGAAGGGAAGGCGAAGTCGAACCGCTCGTATTTCGCTCATGTGATCAAATGCTTTGGGAACACATTCAGTGTACCGAGGATCCGCTGGGCCATATACTATGCGGCTCTGATGGGAGTAATGCTGAGGGCAAGTTTCTGGCTGTACGAACCGTATTTCAGAGTAATCCGGCTCGATATAGCCCTGTTTGGAATAGTCTTTGCCTTCTTCAACCTTGTAAGCGCCTTCTCGTCACGCTATCTGGTGAAGGTCGTGAAGGATCAGAGACCAAGAAAGGTTCTCACCGGACTGGGTTTTATGATGGCCGGGGCTTATCTTCTGCCTTTGCTCTCTTTAGGATATTGGGCTATAGCTCTCCTGGCTCTGGGCCAGGTCGTCCGCGGCATGTATATGCCTGTAATGAGGTTCTACATAAACAATCAGATCGAAGACGAGTTCAGGGCGACCGTCCTGTCCATAGTCAGCCTCAGCGCCAGCCTGTCCTTTGCCGTCTTCTCGCCGCTGATAGGGCTCGGTCTTGATCGCGGTGGCGCTGTGCCGGTTTACTTCACGATGGGTATAGCCACCGTGGCTGGAAGCGTCTTACTCTGGCAGATCAGAAGATTCCAGAAATACAAGAGACTCAGAGGTTATCCGGTCCGATAGAGCAGTGGTTTTCTAGAACTTCCGAGAGCGGCCTTCTCATTCTTGTTCTTGGCCGCTTCACCCACAACCTCAAACAGGCTAGCCACAATATGTCTCTTTCAGTTTTTCGACGAATGGAATGTCTGCCGGAGAGAAGTCATAGCCGTCGATTTTTCGAAGATCGGCCCAGTGTACTTCGGAATGGTCCAGTAGCGTGAAATCTTCAGAAAGCAGTTTGACGATGAAGGCCTCAAGCCGAATGCTGCCGAAGGGGTAATCATATATGGAGGTTCCAAAGTGCCCCGCGATTTCGATCTCCACACCCAGTTCCTCTCTGATTTCCCTTCTAAGGCAGGCTTCGAGGCTTTCCCCGGCCTCAGACTTACCACCGGGAAACTCCCACTTACCGGGAAGCTTTCCGGCATTCCTTCGCTTGGCGATGAACACTCTTCCATCTCTGACTGCAATGGCAGCCGTGACCACTTTCAGAGTCCTTTCCTCCACATGTTCACCTCTCTTGGCTATCGACTACGGAAAGGATTCTCTCGAGTTCTTTCATATCAGTCACCTCTATCCGCCGCCCTTCATGGTTTATGATACCTGAAGCCACGAAATCTCCGAACACCCTTGACAGGGACGGCCTCGCCACGCCAAACGTCTCGGCGAGCTCCTCCTTTGTAACCGAGAGCTCGAAGACCGGTCCTTTCTCCCTGGCCTCCTTAATGAGAAATCTGGCGAGCTTCTGTCTGAGCGTCTCCAGACTCAAAGACCAGACTTTGTTCGCAAGAAGCGAAAGCCTGTCTCCCATATCGCTGAGAAGATTTACGAGAAACTTCTCGTGTTCCATACAGATCTTAAATACGTCTTTCTTTGAGATGTAGAGTATGGCGACATTCTCGAGAGCCACAATATCGACAGGGAGTCTGTTATCTTTTGCAAATAGAAAACCCGAGGCGAGGATAGTCGGAGCCGCTATTGTCTCTATCTTGAGGACCTTCCCGGAATAGTCCTGCATCTGTGCCTTGATTTCGCCAGTGAGAAGAACGAGCAGTTCGTCGCAAATACTTCCCTGTTCCTGAATGATTTCTCCGGGAAGGAACTTTGCAATCCTGTGTTTGGCCTTGCCGAAAATCGCTTCGAGCTCCCCCAGAGTTATTCCCGCAAAGAGATTGCAGTTACCGAGATTCCTTATCATCTGATTCATCGGATTAATCGGCGGAGACCCCATGCTTTAGCTGTGGGGAGGAAGCCGCCTGCCTCCTTTCACATAGTGGTAAGGAGCTGGATTTCTCCAGCTCCTTGTAGGCTAGTATATAGCCTACCTCCTTACGGAGTAATCTTCCCATCGCCAATGTTATTCGACAGTTTCTCGTTAGCACTGTCCCTACCCATCAGGACTGTTTAACCACCAACCGCAGAGCGTAAGATTTGGGAACGCATCCTACGGTGCCTATACATTTGCCGATAACGTAGTGCTCGAAGCACTCAGGCTAGTTAAATAGAGCTTTTACAAGCTCCCAGCTTTAGCCGTGGGGTATTTGACCATCCTCCGCTTCCCCGGCGAGAAATGCCTTCATCCGATACATTCGCCTATCAGCCTCTTCAAGCATATTGCGCAGATTACCGGATCCGCCGGCCACTCCATAGCTGAAAGATAGCTCCAAGGAATCGTCCTGCGCATTGAAGGGCCCCCTGATTCTCTCCATTATCGAGATTGTGTTCTCTACAGAACAGTTAAAAAGGATTACAACGAATTCGTCGCCTCCGTATCTGATTAGGATGTCCTCACTCCGGAGGTTCTGCCTGACTGCACTTACAAACCAGCAAAGAACCCCGTCCCCGAACTCGTGACCTTTGGTGTCGTTGATCTTTTTGAAGTGGTTTATATCGGCGAGAACAAGGCTGTCCCTCGGCTTGAGAGAGACCTCATCGAGTACACTTCTGTTGAACGCTCCCGTGAGTGAGTCTGTGATCGCTCTCTTATAGGTTTTTCTCAGTTCCAGACTGGTTTCCCTGAAGTCTCTGACTAGAATTACGCCAAAACCAATTGCCAAGACTATCACGCCATAGCCGATAAAAAACTTGTCTGGAAGGGAAAAGATCAGAACTAAGACTGCGTGTAGAACGGTTATCCCACAGAATACCACCGGTATCAGGAGCCTCCGTGTTTTGCTCCTGAAAGCTGTTACCACAGTCAGTACCGGGTTCATCATGAGCATAAGATTGGCCAAATCGACATACCTTTTCAGTGAATAGAAGTCCTTCTGGAAAAAGATGCCGGCCGTGACCGCAAGTGTCAGCCAGATAGTATACTTTGAGAACTCTCGTCTTTGAATTGTGTATAGCTCCGTTCCCTGCAAAATCGCAAACGTGGAGACATATCCGCACGCGACGACAATCTTTCTGAACCAAAGGAAGAACTCGACACTTCCAGTCGCGAGTCGGTACTGATAGTCAAGAAGATAGATGCCGGCGAGCAGAACTGCGATCGCTATGTTCATATACGTGGATTTCTTTTCGGGCAGAGAAAGGGAAAGGAAAAAGAGAACCAAACTGAGTATTACTGACATTCCGATAGCTACAATATAGATGTCCGAGTTAATGAGCCTTAGAAGAGTTATGCGCCCCACAATACTCGAATAATTCGAGAGATACGGCTCCTGGTGTACTCCAAAGTCGTAGAGAGCGAAGAGTTCCAGGCGCAGCACATTGGAATCCTGAAGGAGTGAAGGGTCGAAAGAAAGCGACAGAACGCTATTCCAGATATTGGCCGTCGGTCTTTCGAAATCTCCAAACTGTCCTATCAGCACATCGTTAAGATAGACCTCAAGGGCGTGGCATGAAACGCGGGGAATAACGAGCGTTGTCTCCTCTCTTCTTGAGAATCTCTTTTCAAGTGTCACTATTCCAGGTTTCCCAACGATTCTGTAAAATGGAACTCTGATCGACTCATCTCCATGAGTCCATTCTCCCCCAAGAGAGTATCCATCAACTCTATGGGCGGAAAGAAATACTACATACAAGAGAGCGAAGAGTAGGATACCGATTAGTACATTTAGCCAGCGCATATTGAAAACCCTCCAGTCCGTTCTGACTAGATTATACTTTCAAATTGACAGATATCAACGATTTCTTCTCTAATGCTCGGCGAATTCGCTCTTGATTTTTGAACACTTCAGCTAGTATTATATGTTAGTACAGGTGTATCTTTCTCCTGCGGGTTATTGTGGATGGGAACTTCAAGTATTACTCGATGGTCTCATCTTATCAATGTATTTTTGTATATACATATTTTTGGAGGTCAGATTTGCGACTATTTGTTTTTGATGTGGGTGGTGTGATCGCTGCAAACACCAGCGTTGTTCCACTTATCTGCGAGTATCTCGATATTCCGACAGAGAGTTTTGTCGATCTTGTCGGCCCTCACAGTCTGCACGATCTTCAGCGAGGTAGAATCACCGTCGAGTCTTTTGTGAAGCTTTTGTCTTCGAAGCTCGCAAGAGAGGTGCCTCTGGATATCTGGGAAAGGTTCTTTCACCCTTCCCCTATTGAAGAGACCCTGAGTATAGTCCGGAGGTTGAAGAAGAAGTACCGCGTTGTTTCGGGAACAAACACTATTGTACCCCATTATGCCGTACATCTTGAACGTGGCGATTACAACATATTTGACAAGACCTATGCGTCTCACATAATGGGTCTTGCGAAACCGGATCATGAATTCTACCGTCATATCCTTGCCGAGGAGAAATGCCCGGCTTATGAATCGATTTTCGTTGACGATACATTGAAGAACGTGAAGGCAGCAAAAGAGACTGGAATGATTGCGATCCATTTTACTGAACCTTCCATTCTGGAAGAAAGACTCAAAGATTTCCTTTGAGCCAAATAACGAAAGGGGTGAACGAATGAAGAGATTTGGCGTAATCCTACTGGTTCTAGTTATGCTGATGATCCCGATCAGCGCCATGGCGAAGATAACCATAACCTGGTGGATCAATCCCTGGAGAATAGCCCCTCCAGGTTTCCCGTCAGACAAAGCGCCGACTGAAGAGGACTTCCCAAAGTGGGCTGCCGAAGAATTCATGAGGCAGAATCCCGGTGTCGAGGTCAAGTACGTGGTTGTTGGAAACAGCGAGTATTCGCAGAAAATGGCCGCAGCTATCGCGACAGGAACTCAACCGGACATCTTCAAAGGTCCCGTCTGGGACAACAGATGGGTCGGAGCCGGCCTTCTCGAGCCCATTGACGACTATCTGACACAGGAGGAAATTGACGATTTCTATGAAATCGCTCTGGAATCCGGATACGTTAATGGGAAGCATTACATATGGCCATGGAACCTAGGTACAAACGGAATGGGCACCACAATGCTTCTCTACACGCCCGACTTTGAAAGGGCCGGAGTTGACTGGCAGAAGATAGTAAACGAAGGCTGGACAATGGAGGAATTCGTCGAGATCGCCAAGAAACTGACCTGGGACAGCAATGGCGACGGAACAATCGATCATTATGCGATCAGCTTTGGCGCGAAGGATACTCACAATATACTTAACTTCCTTTATGCCTTCGGTGGCGAGCTGACAAACGAAGATGAGACGATTGTTACGTTCAATACCCCCCAAGCAGTAGCCGGTCTCCAGTTTGTCATCGATCTAGTCGAAAAGCACAAGGTAGCTCCCAAGGGTGTAGAGGCCATGGGTATCTATGATGTTATCGGAAACTTTCACGCTCACAGGACGAGCATCGGCTTTGGTGGACCTTATGAAATCGGAAGGATCACTCGCTATGTCAAATCTGGTCAGCTGGCGGAAGAATTCTATCCTGTAATAGCTCCGTTCCCTCACATCGAGGGCCAGAATGGTGCTTCTTACACTTCCGCAAGCGGATTTGTTGTCTTCAGGCAGAAGGACGCTGAAAAGAGAGACATGGTAATGAAGTTCGCGAAATTCCTGACCAACAAAGAGAACACGGCACTTTTGGAGAGTCTCATATACCTAACGGCCAGAAAGTCAGTCAACGAGCTTCTCTTCCAGAACGACGAGTACCTTAACGAGCAGGCCCAGACATTTGCGAGGGTAATGGACGAGACCGGAAGAGATTTCTTCGGTTCTCAGAGCTTCCCCTGGGCGCAGATCGACAAATTCTTTGTAAGTGCGCTTGAAGGTGCTTTCAGTCTTACACAAACTCCACAGCTGGCTCTGGACGGCTTCGTTCTAGAGGCCAACAGAGTCCTACAAAGGATCAGATGATACTCTAGAAGCTTGAGCGGACAGCCTCTGTTTCAGGGCAGGGCTGTCCGTCTTTCAATTGAGGTGATGAGTAGTGAATGAGGCTCCAGTCAAACAGCGCAGTCTTGTCAGGGAAATCTGGAAAAACCGGGCAGGTTATCTTTTCGTGATCCCCCATTTCGCGCTCTTTGTTGTTTTCTTTCTTGTACCTGTTGCGTGGGGAATGTACCTGAGCCTCTTCGACTATAATGTCTTTTCCCGGACCTTCATTGGTCTTGAAAACTACAAAACAATCTTTGGAGACTGGCTATTCTTGAGAGCTCTGAGAAACACGTTCTTCTACACTTTCGGGGTAGTCCCTCTCTGGCTGGGAAAGGCCCTCCTCGTAACTGTCCTTATATACCCTTTCAGAAAGTCGATTAGAACATTTTTCAAGGCAGCCTTCTATCTGCCGCATGTAACTTCCACGGTCATCATCTCTATGATCTGGTTGTGGGTCTTCAATCCGAACTTCGGCCTTCTAAACTTTGCCATGAGGACTCTGGGGCTTGAGCCCGTCATCTGGCTCGGAAGGACGGCCACGGCGATGCCTTCTCTCATAATCATGCAGGTCATCATGGGCGGAGGTTCGACAATAGTCTTGCTCTCTGCGGCGATGTCGTCGATACCTGAGTACTACTTCGAGGCTGCTACGATCGAAGGAGCAAACTCCTGGACTATCTTCAGGAAGATTACGATACCGCTACTGAAACCCACCATCCTCTACGCCATGGTTATGGGAACCATAGCGAACTTCCAGACCTTCTCGAATATCTACATAATGACCAAGGGCGGTCCGCAGTTCTCTACAACAACGATAGCGTTTCTCGTATACGAGACCGCCTTCGTCGATTACGACCTTGGGCTGGCATCGGCAATGTCCATGGTAATGTTTGCAATACTGGTCGTTCTGGGACTCGTCCAGTTTAAGTGGCTAGGTTCCAACGTCGAATACTGAGGTGATTGTCCATGAGAGCGAAAACTAAGACTAACATAAAAAAAGCGATATCTCTTCTGATTCTGGGAATCCTCGCGTCGCTTGCCTTTATTCCCCTTTACTGGATGGTCGCCACAGCCTTTACGAAACCTTCCCTTACCCTCAAATTCCCGCCCGAGATAATACCGAGAAATCCAACTCTCGATAACTTCAAGGAGCTCTTCCAGAGGAAGATAATCTTTCGCTGGACCCTGAACAGCGTTATCGTTTCCGGGAGCGTAACGATCGCTCAGATATTCTTCTGCGCGATGGCCGGATACTCGCTCGCAAAGAAACGTTTCCCCGGAGGGAAGGCTCTCTTTTCGGTCTACATAGCGTCCATGATGATTCCAACGCAGGTGACTTTGGTTCCGCTGTACATAATGATAGCCCGTATGGGACTGGTCAACACGTATGCCGCACTGATCCTTCCAGCAATAGCCGCGCCTTTCGGGGTCTTCCTGATGCGGCAGTTCATGCTTTCGGTCCCGAGTGAGATCATCGAGGCCGCAAGGATAGACGGAGCTAGCGAATTCAGGACGTTCACGAAGATAATAATCCCCATCTCGAAGCCGGCGATGGCTGTTCTTGGAATATTCACTTTTGTGGGCCAGTGGAACAGCTTTCTCTGGCCTCTGGTCGTGACTAATACATCGGAGATGAGAGTCCTCCAGGCAGGGCTTTCGCTTCTTCAAGAACAGGTTCCGATGCAGTATTCGTATCTCATGGCGAGCGCAACGTATTCGGCGATACCTATGATAATCGTCTTTCTTGCGTTCCAGAAATACTTCCTCAGGGGAATCACTGTGGGAGCAGTTAAATAGCAGGAGTGATAATGATGCAGAAGATGACAGTAACGCTTCCCGAAGGTACTACAACAGAAATGCATACGGCCAAATTCTGGGCGAGAAGAATGACCGGTCCGGGAAAGAGATGGTTCTCCGGTACTCAGGTCGATCATTTCAATAAAGAGATATTGGAAATCTCTAAGATGATGGCTCTTGAACGCTTCGCAACAAGTCTAGAAGATTTTTCCCTCAGGATGGAAGTGGATGCGATAAGATCAATGATAGGGGAGGCCATTCCTGAAGTCTTCCTTAGAAAGTCACTGACAGGACCAGATGGAGAAGAAGTGCCTGTTGAAATTCGCGACGACATAATAGAAAATGCGACCACAATCATTAGCCATGATATGGTTATTCCCCTGGGTTTGACGATAAGGCGCACTCACCTTAGAGCAATGCCGACCGATCTGATCTCCGCGGGCGACTATATAGATAACGACAACCTTCAACTCACTTCCGTAAGTCTTGCCACTCCCTTTGCTCTTCTAGCCAGAAGCAGGGACAACTTCTGGTTCTTCGTACAGACGAGCAATTACAGAGGCTGGTTAAAGGCCGATCACGTTGCCATAGCGAAGGATCGCAGAGAAGTGCTGAGTTTTGCTAAGGCAGAGCCGTTTTTGCTAGCGGCGGGTAACAGGGTAGAGATAGAGCCGGATCCCTTTGTCAGGGATTCCGACAGTCTCTTCCTTCAGATGGGTGACACACTCCCGGCTGCGAAGTCCTTTGAGGCGGAGAATCTACACGCGCAGGGACCATACGGCTGCTACTGCATCAAAATTCCCTGCAGAGACAGGAAAGGCTTTCTGGAATTTCGCACCGGTCTGATCAGATCGAGTGAAGACGTGCATTCGAGCACTATGAAACTCACTTCCAAGAACATATTCAGGCAGGCTTTCAAGATGCTCGGCGAGAGATACGGCTGGGGTGGCGCTTTCAACAGAAGAGACTGCTCGAGATTCGTTCAGGATATATTCAGGTGTTTTGGGGTTGAGCTGCCGAGAGATTCGTGGGTTCAGGAGAAGCTGAATCCCGCTCCCGCTATTGTCTTTTCGGGAGATCTCGAAGAACGAAAGAAGCAGTTGGCATCTCTAAGACCCGGAAATCCGCTTTATATGCCCGGCCACACAATGATCTATCTGGGACAGGCAAGAGGAGACTTCTATGCAATACACGATGGCAGCGGCTATAAGAGCGGCAAAGGCAGACCGGTCTCAGTTCACGGAGTCTTCGTCATGCCCCTGTCTTTGAATCCGATGAAAGGCGAAAAGAGTTATCTTGAAATGTTAACGTCTGCTCCCGAAATGGATAGGTGGCTGGAAGGTCAGACTTGAGTCTCAAGATTTCTCTGCCAAATGTTATCAGTTATCAGAAGGATAGACAATCGAGGTGAGAGAGAGAAACCTCGAAAACTGGTCATTTGCTACTCCGACAATAGACTTCGGAAGATTATCGACGATCGAATCCAACTTCACCGACAGATCCCTTGCGGTGTATCCAGGTCTGTCCGTGACTTCTTCGAAGTTCTCTTGCGGAAGTCTCCAGAACTTCCAGGGATCGGGAATCTCAGTAATTGGGTCCGATGTCTCGATTTCCATAACATAACCGATTGCCGGCACGAAGTAATCGTCTATTACCCCTTCTAGAGTATCCCGGATAAATACATACCTGGCCTTCATGACGGCCCTTTCGTTTCTCAGAGTCTTTCCAATATCATAGAGCGTTCCATTGCTGAGTTCTTGTTCGAACTCCTGCCTCACTCTTCCATAACCAATCTTTACGGTCTCTATTACCTTGGCTCCTTCACGGTCAACTATAAGGCGTATTCTCCGATTATCGGGAGGGCTCAGATACCATTGAATCAGAAGAAGGCAGCAGTCCGATTCAAGCAGGACTGCCTTCTCTAGCGAAGAATCGAATAGAAACTTCCTTTCAATTTCCAGCATACACACCACCTGTCCAGAGCAATTCTATCAATAATGTGGCCCATTTTCTCTGTGTTGCGACTTTGATTATACTGTGTTAGTATGAACCGAATAGCTAATAATGGAGGTTTACAATGAAAGAAAAAGAAGATCTTGAACTGCATAACTGTGAAGACTGTTGCGACGACAATTGTGACCATGATCACGATGGCTTTGGGACTTTTTCGGTAACCGACGAAGATGGAGTGGAACACCATTTCGAAATCGTTTATGAATTCGAGAGCGAAGGCAATATCTACTGGGTGACTGAAGAGTTTTCCGAAGACGAAGAAGAGAGTGAACTCGAAGAAGACGATTCTGCTTACGTTCTCTTCAGAGTAGAGTACGACGGAGAAAGTGGTGACCCCTTCCTTTACTCGGTAGAAGACGATGAGTTTGATAAGGCCAGCGCAGTCTGGAACAGGATAGTCGAAGAGATGATCGCTTCAGGAGACATAGAAGAAGACGAATAATGACCAGGGGACCGCAGGTCCCCTTTTTTGTTATAATTCCATCAGGGGGTGATTGCTTGATACTTGCTCTGGGTGTGTTTATGCCTGAAGTGAGACCCTTGATCGACAGGATGCTTGTTGTGGAGAAGGGTGAAGAGCTAGGTAGAAGCTTCCATCGTGGAATTGTGGGCAACAATGAAGTAGTGGTCTCCGGCGGGTTCGTTGGAAAGGTGGAAACCGCCTTCGTGACTCAGAGACTTACAGATAGATTCAAACCCAATCTGGCGCTCCTTCTTTCCGGGGCAGCCGCTCTGGACGATTCCCTAAAACCTGGCGAAATAGTAATCGGCACTGAATTCGAGGAGTACGATACGGTCTTTCCGCTGGGAGACAGGAGCGGGGTCCTGAAGGCCCCAGATTCTCTCCTGATGAGATTCCTGCGCGTCTACTATAAGGGAGCGCGTTTCGGAAAGCTTGTCTCGGGCGACGAGGTTGTTTCCGATAACAGGGAGCGAGTGCGGATAGCCAGTAGCAGTGACGCTCTTGCTCTGGACATGGATTCCGCAGCATTCGCAAAGACTTCTCAGGCGAACGGTCTAGAGTATATTGTGATCAAAGTGGTACTTGACAATGCCGACGAAAACGCCAAAGCCGATTTCGACAGGAACTTCGCGAGATTTTGTGGAAGACCTGCCGAGCTTATTGGCGAGGTTCTGAAGACCCACTATATCGATAAATAGGGAGTGTTTTGATGAGCTGTATTTTCTGCAAAATCGCAAGCGGCGAGATAAAGAGCTCGCTGGTGGCGGAGAATGGCGACTTCGTCGCGTTTGACGATATTAATCCGGTTGCTCCGTGCCACGTTCTCGTGATCCCCAAGAGACATATGAACAGCATGTCAGAGCTTTCGGATCTCTCAGGCGACGCTTTATCGAGCCTTTTCGCGCTTATCGATACCATAGCAGTAGAGAAGGGAGTCAAGGCCTCCGGTTTCAGAGTTGTCAGCAATCAGGGAAGGGATGGAGGCCAGGAAGTGGAGCATCTACATTTCCACGTAGTTGGCGGAAGAAAGATGGGAAAAATAGGGTGAAAGAGGATTTCCAGCATTACTACACAGATCAGAAGACTTCTCCGGAAAACGTCAAGACGGTAATACTGTCTCTCAAGAACGGCAGAAGCTACTCCTTCAAGAGTCCCGAAGGAGTCTTTGCCTTCGGAAAGACCGACAGGGCAACTAGACTGCTCATAGAGAAGTGCCATATAGGGCCGGGCGGTAGAGTTTTGGATTTGGGGAGCGGATTCGGAATGGTGGGAATAACACTGAAACTCGAGAATCCTGATATATCACTGTTCATGAGCGATATTAACACCAGGGCCGTGGTCTTTTCCAAGATAAATGCGAGGGACAATAATATAGTGGCAGATATCCGCAAGGGAAGTCTGTACGAACCGTGGAGCGAAATGAGTTTTGACGCCGTGCTCTCAAATCCCCCTATGGCGGCCGGAAAGGCTGTCTGGGAGAGAATAGTAAGTCAGGCGCCGGAACACCTGGCCGCAGGTGGAAGCCTTCAGCTGGTCGCTTACCACAACAAAGGCGGTTCGAGAATCGAAGCGCTCATGAGAGAGGTCTTCGGCAACACCGAAACGCTCGTCAAGTCGGGCGGAATCAGGGTCTATGTTTCCAGAAAGCTCTGAAATCCTTCTGTCAGTAAAAGAAATCTCCATAGACCTCTCCGGTCGCCAGGTGTTGAGGGATATCTCCTTCCGGCTGATAAAGGGTAAGTCTCTCGCCCTGTTGGGCAGCAACGGCTCGGGAAAGACAACGCTCCTGAAGCTACTTGCGGGTCTTCTCGAGCCGAAGTCCGGCGAGATTTGTGTTAACGGGAGCATTGGCATGGTTTTTCAAAATCCCGACATAGCGCTCTTCGGGACGACGGTAGAGGAGAATCTCGCCTTCTCGCTGCAGAATCTGGGCCTCTCAAGGAATGAGATCAGGGCAAGAGTCGGCGAGACCCTTGAGAGATTTGACCTTCTGGCTCTAAGATCCAGGGACATTCTCTCTCTCTCGGGTGGCGAGCGTCAGCGCATCTCACTGGCCTGTGCCCTAATATCCAAACCACCTCTCCTGCTACTGGACGAACCGTTCTCGATGATCGACCGGAAGGAAGGCCGCAGGATCGCCGGAATGGTTGGCGGAGAAGTCGAGAGGGGAACATCCGTGATTCTTGGCACAAACAGGTTTTCCGAAGTATCGGGCTACGACAGATTTGTAATACTGGGCAGAAACTCGATCGTCTTTGACGGAGACCGTGCCGGGCTGATCCAAAATCGCGACATATTCCATGAAGCAGGCATGCCGATACCATTCGAACTGGAGTTAAAATGCTGATCGTAGACAGGATAAGCTATGCCTATCCCTCAAGAAAGGGAAACTCTTCGAACGCTATCGACTCCGTCTCTTTCGAGTGCGAAAGCGGATCAATGGTCCTTCTCACCGGCTCCACGGGATCGGGGAAGACGACTCTTCTCCAGTTGCTGTGTGGTCTCCGGCGTCCTCAATCGGGCAGTGTATCTTTTGGTAGTCTCGATTCGCCCTACAGGGACTCCACAATGGTCTTTCAGTACCCAGAGGAGTGCTTCTTCAATGCTACTGTCAGAGAAGAAGTCCTCTTCAGTCTCAAGGAAGGCAAGATGCCCGGTGCGGACGACATTTACGGAAAGATCATGGATCGCTGCGGCCTTGATCTGGCAGAATACTCATCGCGCTCTCCACTCGGACTCTCCGGCGGGGAACAGAGAAGAGTAGCCTTTGCGGCGGTGATAGGTCTCTACCGTAACATGCTGCTGCTCGACGAGCCGGCTTCGGGTCTGGATAATGAGGGTATAGAAAGCATTCGCGGCATCGTACGGAGCGAACGCGCAGAGAAGCGTACAGTCTTCGTCTCGACTCACTGGCCGGCGAACTTTATCGATCTGGCGAGCCATGTAGCACGACTGAACGCGGGTAGACTCGAGTTTTTCGTGACCGTCGATGAGTACATCGATGGCGAATTGTTTCCCCGGGAAATGGAAACGAAAGAGGGATTCATGATTGCGTTTTACAGAAGTCTCGGAAGATTTCCCGTCGACGACAATGAACTTCTTAACTTTGCGAGAGGTGTGGAGAGTTGCTGAACATATCTGTCATAGTCAATACGGTAGCGGTGATCATCGGTTCACTCCTGGGAATCTTCGGTGGCAAACTCGTTGGGGAAAACTACCGGAAGGTCTTCTTCAACGTAATTGGTCTACTGACGATGGGCCTTGGAGTGAAGATGTTCTTCGACACGAGTAGCGTTCTCGTGGTACTTGGCAGCCTCATCATTGGCGGTGCGCTCGGAGAGGCTTTCGACATAGAGGAGAAGATAGGGCGACTCGCGGGAAAGAAGAGTGACGACGCAAGTTTCGTCAAGGGTTTCATTACCGCTTCCGTTCTCTTCGTCGCCGGCCCGATGACCGTCATTGGCTCTTTGAAGGCAGGACTCAGCGGAGAGAACGAACTCATATTCATAAAGTCCCTTATGGACGGGATCTCATCGGTAATGCTCGCGGCGGCTATGGGAAGAGGAGTGCTACTTTCCGCTGGCGCGGTGTATGTTGTTCAGGGCGGCCTAGTAACGCTCGCTGGCGTGCTGTCATTTCTGCAAGGGCCTGTCTATCTGGGCGATTTCTCGGGGGTCGGCGGGCTCATGCTTCTGGGTCTGGGGATAAGGTTACTCGAGATAAAAGAAATCAGGGTCGGCAACTTCCTTCCGGCCCTGATAATATCTCCCGTGCTAACCTGGATCTCGACTCTCTTTACCTGAAGGCCTCCAGCTCGCGATCAGTTTCGAAAGCCGTCCTGTCTTTCGAGGGGACTATTCCCTTTTTCAATACTGGATGAAGTTCGAGATATGAAGGCTTGTCCTTCTCGTAGATCACTCCCATGGGAATCTTATCCCCCCATTCCAGTGACTTTTCGAAGGCCCTGACCTTATCCCTGGGATCGTATCCGGGATCTGCATCCTTAACGTCGTAAAGGCGATCCTTATAGTACTTGAACGTGTTCACCTTGTTGAAAGTCACGCAAGGTTGCATAATATCGACCACTGAGAAGCCCCTGTGAGCTATTGCAGCCGATACTATCTTCCTGAAATGTTCGGAATCTCCAATAAAAGTTCTGGCAACGAAAGGAGCATCCATAGTTATAGCGAGAGCCAACGGGTTTAGGGGCTCGTTTATCACGCCCTGAAGCTGTGAACTCGTTATCTGACCTCTCTGCGTCGTGGGTGAGCCCTGTCCCTTCGTGAGCCCGTAGATTTGATTGTCGTGAATAAGAACTGTCATATCTATATTTCGCCTTATGCCGTGGATGAAGTGATTACCACCCTCGCCGTACATATCTCCGTCTCCCGACTCGGCCACTACGGTCAGTTCTGGGTTGACTGCCTTGACAGCGAACGCAACGGGCAGACTCCTTCCATGTAGACCGTTGAAGAAGTTAAGCTCCAGATAGTGGGGCATCTTCGCAGCCTGTCCGATCCCCGTGACCATTACGAGTAGCTCTCTGGGAATTTCGAGACTGTCGAGTGTATCGGCTAGAGCCTTTCTCAGGGGAAAATTACCGCACCCGGGACACCAGGCCGGATCGACTTCTCTGAAGAATGTCATATGATCCCCTCCTCTCTTAGGGCCTCTTCAATCCAAAAAGCACTGAGCGGCCTTCCGTCATATTTTCCGACATGTTCAACCTTGATCCCCGTTACCGCGCCAATAAGGCTGGCGAACTGCCCGGTATAGTTTCCTTCGACGGCAAGAAGTCTCTTTTCTTCAAGCCCAGAGAAGGCGCTCGCATCGATCGGAAAGACCTCGTTGAAATGGATATAGCCAAATCCGTCCCGGGATCTGCAGAACTCGTCTATCGCACCCCATGAATCACCCCAGCCGATGAGGACAACCGGAGCCGAAAGATTGTATCGCAACGGTTCGGAAAGTTCACCGAGCAGTCCGCTGAGCTTGTTCATGCGCTTGTCAACCATAGCCTTACGGATCTTAAGGTCTTCCGTTATGTGGCCTTCCTCATCGTGTTCGTCGGAATCGACCTTCACCAGAGCCTTTCCTCCGGGAATGGCTCTCGGGGAGATGCTGTCTCGGGTTATCTTGAAGCGTTTGTAACCCTCGCCCGGCTCCACAATAAACCTCTCGAGATACTCTTCCCTGTGAACCGGTTTCTCGACGGTAGCCGATGAGTCGTTAAGCGATTCGGTGAGGAGAATGATTACCGGGATCTGATACTTGTCGGCTATATAGAAGGCCTTTTCTGTGATCTCGAATGCGTCTTTCGGAGTCCTTGGAGCGACTACATACTTGACGAACTCTCCATGGCCCGAATGCACGACGAAGGCGAGATCCTCCTGTGCTGTTCTCGTCGGAAGCCCAGTTGCTGGAGCAGGGCGCTGGGCATCGACTATGACCACCGGCGTCTCGACCATAGCCGCAAGGGAAACGCCCTCCTGCATCAGGGCGAAGCCACCGCCGGAAGTTGTGACGAGCGATCTGGCTCCGGCATAAGAAGCGCCTATGGCCATATTGATGGCCGCAATCTCGTCCTCGGCCTGCTCGACAACGATATTGTGCTTCAGGGCATTTGCCGCCATAAAGGTCATAACGCCGGTTCCGGGAGTCATTGGATATGCCGACAGAAACTTGCAGCCGGCAGCTATCGCCCCAAGGGCAGCTCCTTCCGTGCCGTTCATAAAATAATAATCATGCTCGCCGACCTTGAAAGAGGGAAGCACAATCGAAAGGGAAATCTCGTAACCCTTGCCAAGAGCCCTGAGATTGGCCTGCATTATCTCTTCCTTACCTTCGAAGGCCTCTCTCACCAGCCGCTGAGGTATCTCTATTTTGACACCGAGGAGGCTGAGTATCGCCCCCAGCGAGACGATGTTCTGGGCCCTGACCTCACCAGCCTCTCTGGCGATTCTCTTGAAAGGGAAGTCAAGCTTCTTCAAGCGGACACCGGTGTCTTCTTCGGTTATATGCTCTGAATCAGAGTCAAAGACGAGAACCGTATCTTCATGAAAATACTCGATCTGGGAGAGCGTCGTACTCTTGCTCAGAGACACCAGCAGATCGAACTCCTGGCGCATTGAAAAGAGAGGCTCCTCAGAGATCCTGATTCTGTAGACATACTCTCCACCCCTGATCCTTGAGTGGTAACTCTTATCAGTAAAAACGCAATATCCGTTTCTGAAAAGGCTTAGAGCTAGCATATCACCGGTAGTGTTTATGCCTTGGCCAGCTTCTCCGGAAATCGCAATCACATAGTCCTTCATACTGACACCTCCGTGAGGTATTCAAAGAAAAAGCGGGAGACCGGCCCCCGCTATAGAAAGAATTGAATCAGTCAATTGGTTCGAAATCGTCTTTGCTGGCTCCACAAAGCGGACATACCCAGTCGTCGGAGATCATTTCGAAACTGGTTCCCGCATCCACACCGTTATCTGGATCTCCAGTTTCCGGATCGTAAATATAGCCACAGATAGTACATCTGTACTTCATCACACCAACCTCCTTGTAATTAAATCTAGAATTCTATTCTGCAAGAGCCTTCCCAAAGGCCATGGATGTTGCAGTACGAAGTCGCTATCAACATTCCAGGTTTGTCCAGCTTGACACTGAATGTTACTTTCGGCTGGCAGGTTACCGGTGTCAGTTCCGCGTGGCCGATATGGACAAGGAACTGACCATCGTCATACTTGACGTAGAGATCGAACCACTTGATATGATGTTCAATAGTGTTTGGATGAGCTATCTCCTTGCCCACGGTTACGGTCGCATCAAAAGCCTCTCCCGGTTTCAGGGATTCAGGAATATCGATGACGGGGGCATGCTTTTCGTTCTTCCAGTCTGCACTCTTAATAAACTCGCCAATCCCCATAGGTTTTCCTCCTTCAAGTTGACATTTATTGTATGATAAGACGCAAAGACAGTTTCTATGTGCCTCAGAACAAACATTTCAGAAATAATAACACAAGATAATTATACCATATCACTCTAGTTTAGGAGCCATCAGTAACAGGCAAACTGGTTACCCTCGAGCAGACTTCTTAAGCCAACCAAATCCGATTGGCAGATAGAGTTTGCGGTCAGTAAAGGTACCATCTTTGTCAGTATCTTAGCCGAATTCTCTCCAGAATCATAAATCGTTGAGTATGAAATCGATATCTACTGCGTCGAGTTCCAGTCCTTTCATTTCCAGGCAGCTAAAATGTCTCGAATCTTCATTAGTCTGACGGCCTGCATATTTCACTTTTACCCTGAATTTGCTGCTGTGTTTGGACCTGTATTCGACGACTTCGCAGTCTCCACCAAAGACCTCAAAGAGCTTCAAATAATACTCATTTCTGAGCTTCAGCCCATTTCTAATAAACACATGCCCATAATCTTCATCAATACCAGCACTCCGCCTTATCAATTCATGAAGGACTTCAAGATGGCCATTGGAAGATATCAAGATTCTTATGTATCTGGAATCCTCAAAAATCAATTCAAGGACCATACTCTCTTTTTCACTAACACAGTGGTCATCAAAACAACACCAACGAAGTCTATAATCATTGTGAAGTTCTTTTGAGATCCTGAAAGCGTTCGAAAAAGAACATGGAAAAAAGAAGACATCGTATCGAGTTAATGAGCATTTTGCAAGTCTGTCTCCCTGAAGGATGAATCGAGCAAGTTTAAACACCATCCTATCTTCATAATTACCGGCTCTGTCGGCATACTCGTCGAAAGGAAAGGACTCTATGAACGGAGTTGCTTCCAGATCAGCAAATAATTCCGTGGAGGTCTTCCTCATCTCTCCGAAAAGCCGATCGAAGCTTTTTGCGGGGAAGGCATAGATAAGATCGTTCTCCTTCCACATATCGGACGCGAGTATGAGTATCAGGCCAGATTCTGGGTTTGCGGGACTGATTCCATGCAGACCGAATCCCGCGTTCGAAAATGAGATTGAGCCCTTTACAGGGCCGTACCGAAGTCTGCGAAAAGCAGTCCCGAGACAGTTCGTTTGGGAGCCGGAAGAACTAAGTTGCCGTCCTCGGAAAGAGTGTCTCGGGCAACGAGGAACTTCGTGTTCAAGACCGAACCGCGCTTCAGCAAGTCGATTCCGATCTGTTTGAGTTGCTTTGCATAGTCTGCCACATAGCCCTTTGGCTTGAACTCAGTACCCTGTTTGCTTGTTCCAAGTACTTTGAGCACTTCTACAAACCTGTACAGACGGTTGTTCTTAAGCAAGAAGTAGCCATTTCTCGTACCTCTGTCCTCTTGAGTTCTGTCTATAGCGTTCTCAAAGTCCTCTGCACATAATTCGGCAGTGATTTCATTCATGAAGTGAAATACTGCTTTCTTACAAAGTCCATCCATTTTATCCACTCCGTCTCATGAAACACAGTATGAATATACTCTCTGGATAAACTATCCACTCTTGATACCATTTTATCAAAGGTCTTCAGTAAGAGAGATGCCCAAGCCACAGGCAGCAAAGAGTCAACAGCGTTGATAAGATGCAAAACAGGCACATCATCTCGCGGGATAGTCTCGGAACTCTAGTCGGCTTTTTTCAGACTGACCACAATACTCAGTCCTTGGCAACTAAAGCGAACTTGGTGTCGGTATCACGGGTTATTGTAAACAGTCTTTCCCGATTCCAGCGAGTGGACAAGCCAGACGTTGCCGCCTATCGTGCAATGGTCACCAATCACGGTGTTTCCGCCGAGCACCGTTGCACCGGCATAGATAACGACGTGGTTGCCGATGTCCGGGTGTCTCTTGGTACCTTTGATAGGCTTTCCGTCTTCGTCGAGTTCGAAGCTCTTCGCACCCAGTGTTACTCCTTGATAGAGCTTCACATGTTCGCCTATCTTGCAGGTCTCTCCGATTACGACACCCGTGCCGTGGTCGATGAAGAAGTAGCTGCCAATTGTCGCTCCCGGGTGAATGTCGATGCCCGTGTTCTGGTGGGCGTATTCCGTCATTATACGCGGGATTAGAGGGACCTTCAGCAGGTAGAGTTTGTGGGCCAGGCGATAGATGCTGATCGCTTCAAAGGCTGGATAAGAGAGTATTATCTCTTCGAGGGACTTAGCTGCGGGATCGCCATCATACGCCGCCTGTAAGTCCTTCATGAGCGTTTCGGCAATGGCGGGCAGTTCACTCAAAAAACTGACTATGATGTTTTCGAGTTCTTCCTCAGTCGCGGGCTTTAATGTCTCGCGAATGAGCTCTCTCAGAAGTTCCGCGGCCAATGACAGAGACTCGAAGCCGGAACAGGGATGATTCTCCGAGATCTCCGGGAAGGCGGCGTCGCGTATCAGGCCGATGAGCTTCACTGTTTTTTGTTTTATGCTGGTGAGAGGGCGAAAGCCCCTCGTGAGGCAGAACCCTTTCAGCCTCTGGGACACCTCGCTGACGCAGTCGTTTACCTTATCGGCTTCGCGCTCATCTCTCATATTTGACTCACTCCTCAAACATAGAGGTCGATAGATATCTGTTGCCGTTGTCCGGAAACACGACGACGATCGTCTTGCCCCTGTTCTCTGTGCGCCTTGCGATCTCTATAGCAGCGAACGCCGCCGCACCGGAAGAGATTCCGACGAGTATCCCTTCGTTCCTGGCAAGAGCTCTTCCAGTAGAGAAGGCCTCTTCGTCCCACACGCAGAAGACCTCGTCGTAGATCTGCGTGTTGAGTATTTCCGGAACGAAACCCGCTCCGATACCCTGGATCTTGTGAGAACCGACGATACCCTTTGAAAGAACAGGGGAAGCCGCCGGCTCCACGGCTACTATTCTGATCTTGGGATTCTTCGATTTCAGGTATTCACCGGCACCTGTTATTGTGCCGCCCGTTCCGACGCCGACCACAAGACAGTCGACTTCACCTCCGGTGTCGTCCCAGATTTCCGGACCGGTAGTCTTTCGATGTATAGTCGGATTTGCACGATTGGAAAATTGGCCGGGAATGAAGCTGCTCGGTATCTCCCGTGCCAGTTCTTCGGCCTTCTCTATCGCTCCTTTGATACCGTCCTGTCCGGCGGTCAGCACGAGTTCTGCACCGTAAGCCTTCATGAGCTGGCGGCGTTCCAGCGAAAGGGTCTCCGGCATTACAATTATGACACGGTATCCGCGAGCCGCGGCGACTAATGCGAGCCCTATGCCGGTGTTACCTGATGTTGGCTCGATTATCACTGATCCTCTCTTGAGAATGCCCCTCTCTTCGGCGTCGTCCAACATCGCTTTCGCGGTCCTGTCTTTTACTGAACCGGCAGGGTTGAAGTATTCAAGCTTAGCCAGAATTCTTGTTTCCAGTGCATTTTCCCTTTGGGTCTTCGCTAGTTCGATCAGCGGTGTTCTTCCTATAAGTTGGTCAATCGATGTGTAGACTCTTGACATAGCTAAAACTCCCCATCCTCATATTTCGAGACCTTCTAAGAGAACCGTGCAGAGCGCGTAGGCTCTTCGCCTTTCTGCGGGTAGCGGCCTCGAGACGATTATAACACCCGCTATCTGCCCAGTCGGAGACCCTGTCTGCCTTGCGATTGCAGTCTTTTATGTAACATCAATACATACTGTGATAATTAGCATAACTAGTTTCTTTTATTATTCAGTATATAATCGGATTCTCAGTATTCGATTCCTCTGCGGGCAATGACTCCTTGTGAATAGTAGTGTTTAACTTCGAGCATTTCTGTCACGAGATCGGCTCTTTCGATTATCTCCTGAGGGGCGTATCTTCCGGTTAGGACAAGCTCCACAGCGGGATGTCTCTTGTCGATAAGCGCGAGAATGTCCGCGATCGTGATGAGTTTGAAGAAGAGGGCGACAAAGATTTCGTCGAGAACCACGAGATCGTGGTGTCGTTCGCGGAGAATCTCGCCGGCTCTGGCAAGGCCCTTTGCGGCAGCCTCGTAGTCTTCTATCACGGGGACCTTCTCTATGAAACAGCCACGACCGAACTGCTCTATTTCGATTGCGCTTATCACGTTCTTGACGGCCAGTTCGCTGTACTCCATGCCCTTCACGAACTGGCCTATGAAGACTCTCTTCCCGCTTAGTGCAGCTCTCAAAGCCAGCCCGAAGGCGGCAGTCGTCTTTCCCTTTCCGTTTCCGGTATAGATCTGGATATAACCTGTCTCCATTGGTTCCTCCAATCTCTTTCTCTTTTGCTTTTCCTTGATTCTATCATCGCTTGCGACATTGTACGGGCAGTCGGCTACTGTCGTATGATGGCGTCGGAGAAACAAATATGAAAACTTGGGTGAACACACCGCCGGCTATTTCTAATGTAGAATTCTCTAATGAGAAACGGCTCCGACGGAACTGTCCGAACGGAGTCTCTCAAAATCAGGATTGGAGAGGGAGCGTGCCGTGACAGACATAAAGAGAAACGATACGGAGATAGTGAGAGTCTCGAAAAGGGAGTTCAAGGGCCACGAATTTATCGACATCAGAATCTACTATCAAGACGACGAGGGCAGCTTCAAGCCAACGAAGAAGGGCATTACCATCAATCCTAAACAGGTCAACGAGTTGATCGATGCGCTCAAGTTGGAAGAGACCGCCGATCCAGTGAAGGAATAGAGCCTTCCAACGGTGTCCAACAATCTTCACGAGTGCTCTGACGATTGCGCCCGGGGTTTACCCAGAGATTCTAGCGAGGCTCTGTAAAGTCTGTAGCTCCCGGGCCTGTCGAAGGAGTTTCTACTTTTTTCGTAGACGAAAGAGAGCATCCTCAGCAGGTCGGACAGGAGAATGTCGTTGATCATAATACCATAGAGCCTTTGGTCACCGGCAGCCTCTTCCGAGTTCATTTCGAAGAAATCCCTTCCCGCATAGAGTTCGAATCGTTCGAGCTCAAAGACTTCGAAGAACAGATCGGCCAGTGCGGCGAAGCAGTCCCTGCTTCCTTCTACTCCCAGACCTTCCTCCAGGACCGGCAGCAGTTGCCTGAAATAGAAATACATTGGGCTTTCGGTCTGACTCGCTTTGATTCCAATAATCGAAAGTGCCTCCGCAAAGTCCTCCTCACTCAGCCCTTGCAAGAGTAATGGCAGGACATCAATCGTTTCGAACACGTAAGTGTACTTGCCCTTAAAGACCCCGAGCGCCGTCATGGTATCCAGATATCCTTCAACCATATACTGCCTCGAAATCGTTTTGCTGAATTGCATGGGACCGCCAAAATGAACCCTTGGTCTTATGTAAAGCGTCCGGCTCTCTTCAAATGAAGATGTTATCAGGTTCCACCTGTCGATGAGGCTTCTAGTGCCGATATCGACCAATATAACGTCTTCAAAACCTCTGTTCTTGGGCATTTGAACAGGTATGTTCATATAGATACCGCCGTCTATGAATCTCTTCCTGTCGAGCTCGGCTCTCTTGAAAACAGGATAGTTCGCGCTGGCGAGGATGTAATCGACGAGCTTTCCTTCGGGTATTTCGTCTAGATACAGCAACAACGGTTTCATTTCGCTGAGTGAGTAAGTTACCAGCCCGACGTCTATCCCCGATCCTCTGATTTTCTCTTCACATACCAGAGAGTTCAGTGTTCGACGGAGGGGTTCGGTGTCTATTCCCTTTCCTTCAAGGGCCATCTTCAAGGCCCTGAACACCTCTCTCAAGCCCAGTCCCTTCTCCACCATGTCCAGGATATGCTTTATTTCTGGCGTAACGACCATCACGGCCGAATAGTCCATTTCTTTCCATGTTTCGATCGCGAGGTCGAGGTCACCCTGGGCTACGGCCGCAGCATTCATCGAACCAACTGAGGTTCCGTAGGCTCCGTCGATCTTTATTTTGCTGTCCTCCAGAGCCTTCCAGCAGCCTATCTGATAACCCCCGCGGGCACCGCCTCCGGAGAAGACCAGCGCAATCTTCCCTTTGAAGCAGAGTCTGTTTCTTTCGATTAGCTGATCTTCAAGAAAGTATCTGGGCATACTTTACCTCCAGAAAAAGACTTCTTTCAAAGAATTATATCAGATCTGGCTGTAAACGCTGGACTGAAATCCTGTATTCTTGCACCTTACGGGACATCTGTCTTCAATTTGCATTTGCCTGGATATAGATGATATAATATAAGTGCGTGACAGAGACGATGAGAGAGTCGCGCCCGGAGGGCGTCGGCTTTTTTTTTCGACCTTTTTGTTCAATTTTGCAGTCATAAGTTAGATTTCGTTTGCCGATTCATTTTTCTGGTGGGGTGATACGCTTGAGGCGTCGTACTAGAGAAGTCTTCACGGGCTGGTTGACAGTCACGCCCGCACTTGTTGTTCAGGTTATCTTCATCTATCTTCCGCTGATCTGGGCCTTCTATGTTTCTTTGCACAGTTGGAACATGATAAGGCCGATGCGCTGGGTGGGCTTCGACAACTATATCAGGATGTTTGAGACCCCAGATTTCTGGAATTCTCTCTGGGTAACCACTCTATATATTGCGGGTACCGTAATTCCTTCCGTCGTTATCGGTCTTTTTCTTGCCATGTTGCTGAACATAGAGTGGCTTAAAGGGAAGGGAGTTTTCAGGACACTCTTCTATATCCCTGTCATTACCTCGATGGCTGCCGCAGCGGTCGTCTGGGGGTGGCTTTATGAACCGAATTTCGGTCTTGTGAATTATTTCCTCTCCTGGTTCGGAGTAACCAATATCAAATGGCTTAGTGATCCGAACTATGCACTGCTTGCTCTGATAATCGTCGGTGTCTGGAAACGTGTGGGATACAACATGGTTCTCTTTCTCGCTGGATTGCAGACTATTCCGAGAACTTACTACGAGGCCGCTGAGATTGACGGGGCTACTCCTTGGGATAAGTTCAAGAACATCACTCTTCCTCTGCTTTCACCTACTACCCTGTTCGTAGTGATTATGCAGTTTATCGCCTCTTTTAGGGTCTTCGTGTCGGTCTCGGTTATGACGAGAGGTGGTCCTGCCAAGAGCACACAGGTTATAACTTACTATTTGTATGAGAACGCGTTTAGATATCTGAAGTTTGGCTATGCTTCGGCTATTGCCGTCTTCATGTTTGCGTTGATGGTTGTTCTGACTCTTGTTCAATTCAGGATCAGCAAGAAGAGGGTGCATTACTCATGAGAAGGAAACCGCATATAATAGTCAGGGCGATAGTGATTCTCGTTGTTCTTTTTGTGGCTATAATGATAAACCTTCCGTTCATCTGGATGCTGGTGACTTCTTTCAAGACAGAAGACGCGGCATTTGCGATACCGCCCAGCTTCCTCCCGACAATCTTCGATCTGAGGAACTTTGTGAAGGCCTTTCAGTTAATACCTCTGAGTCAGTATGTTGTCAACACTTTGTTTGTTGCGCTTTCGGTGACGTTTTTACAGCTGGTCTTCAATTCGCTCGCCGCTTTTGGCCTTGCCAGGCTGAGATTCAGGGGATCAAACGTAATCTTCATGATCCTCATCGGGACACTGATGGTGCCTCCGGAAGTGACGATGGTTCCTCTGTATGTAATAGTCAAGCAGTTTGGTTTCATAAACAAGTATGAGGCTCTAATAATTCCCTTTATGAGCTCGGCGTTCGGAATCTTCCTGCTCAGACAGTTTTTCATGGGAATACCCAGAGAACTTGAAGAAGCGGCAATTATCGACGGTGCAAGCAGGATGAAGATCTTTTTCACGATCATTCTGCCACTTTCAAAACCGGCTCTTTATACGATGGCTCTGTACACTTTTCTGGCCCACTGGAACGAATATATGTGGCCGCTCATAGTTATCAATGATGCAAAGAAGCAGATGATCCAGGTCGGTATCTCGCAGTTTGTAAGTGGCTGGGAAACACAGTGGACACTAAGAATGGCCGCTTCGACTACGGCAGTACTGCCGATTATTGTCTTCTTCTTCTTTGTTCAACGCCAGTTCGTTGAGGGTATAAGTATCTCGGGTTTGAAAGAATAACCCAAATTTCGAAAGGGGAGGTTTTTTGATGAGAAAGACTCTGTTAGTGCTTCTTGTACTCGCTTTCGTCGCGCTTGTCTTCGCGGCTCCTGTAAAGGTCACTATGTGGTATGCACAGACTGGTATCTACTCGCAATCGCTACTGGACATCGTGGCCGACTTCAACAAACTCAACGAAGGCAAGATCGAAGTCGAGGCGGTCTACACCGGAAACTATCAGGATACAATGCAGAAACTTCTGGCAGCTCTGGTAGCCGGTGATGTGCCGACACTTGCCCAGATCGAGCAGTCAAGAATCGGGCAGTTCGTTGATGGTGGAGCATTCCAGGATCTTAACGTGTTTATCAAGAACGACCCGGAATTTGCTGCCACACTCGACGATTTCTGGCCGAGATTCATAGCCGCCAACACCTACGATCAGGGGCTTCTTGGACTTCCGTTGAACTGCAGTACGCCCCTGCTGTACGTGAATAGGGACCTATTCAGACAGGCCGGACTGGATCCAGACAGTCCTCCAAAGACGTGGACTGAGCTATATGCAGTTGCGAAGCAGATAAAGGCGCTCGGAGACGACATTTTCGGTTACAGATTCGGTATAGACGACTGGCTGCTCGAGGCCTACATCTGGCAGTTTGGAGGACAGATAATCTCTGAGGATGGCAAAAAGATGCTTATTTACTCTCCAGAGACAGTGAATGCCTGGAACTTCTTCCAGAAGGGCGTAAGAGAAGGCATATTCATTTTTGGTACGACCGGAGGAAATGAGCTTGATCTATCTGGAAGGATAGCTCTCGTTGTCCGCTCAACTGGAAGTCTAGGTTATCTGAAGCAGAACGCCAAGTTCGATCTCGGCGCAACTATAATGCCTATGCAGGAGAAACAGGTAGTTCCGATAGGCGGAGCGAATGTTTTCATGTTCTCTTCCAGACCGGCCGCTGAGAAACAAGCTGCCTGGGAATTCCTGAAGTTCCTGACTGCCACAGATAACGCCATGAAATGGTCTCTGGCAACCGGATACATGACGAGCAGAATCTCAGCATTTGAGACTCCGGAAATCCAGAAGATAATGACCGACGACCCGAGATTTGCACTTACCTATCAGCAGCTTAAGGATAGCGCGGTAAGAAGACCGTGGTACGGTCCTTATCCAGAGGTGCATGCTATGATCACTTCGGCGTGGGAGTCAGTAATGTCCAATCCCAACAGGGATGTGGACGCCGTGTTAAGGCAACTTCAGAGAGACGCTCAGAGAGTTCTCGACGATTACTATTGATCTTTGAATACTTTCGGGGGCAGTCGACGGCTGCCCCCGTGTTTTTTTGAGAGGTGTTTGAGATGAAAAGAATTACTATCGCTATCTTTCTTGTCATTACCGTCGCCATCTTTGGCCAGATCTTCTTTGGCAATATCCACGCGCACACTTCTTATTCAGATGGGAGAGGCACTCCCGAACAGGCCTTCAAATATGCGAGGGATTCGGGCGTCGTCGATATCCAGGCGATAACCGATCACTGCCACGATCTGGTATATCCTCTGCCTGACGGTTCGATGAAGCTCAACGTAATAAGGCAGATGGCCCAGAAGTACACCGTCGAGGGTGAGTTTATAGCGATCTCGGGTTATGAGTGGACTTTGACGAGCCGGGGGCATATAACTATCTATAACACCGTCGACTTTCTCGATCGAGGGCGTTCTGACCTCTTCGATATATACGCCTGGATTGTCGAACAGAAGGCAACGGCACAATTTTGTCATCCTGGGAAGACTTATGGCGATTTCTTCGATTTCGTCTATTTTCCCGAGGTAGATCTTTACATTAACACAATTGAAGTGGGAAATGGAGCGGGAAAGTCCAATAATGTCATTAAGCCGGAATATGTCGAGCGATACCAGAGGGCTCTGAACAGGGGCTGGCATGTCGGAGCCTCCGCAAATCAAGACAATCACGACGAGAACTGGGCGACGGCTAACGACGCGAGGACTGCGTTCGTGATCGATGAACTGACGACCGAGAAGGTCTATCAAGCGCTTGCAACAAGGAGTATCTACGCGACCGAAGACAGGGATGCCTTCATATCATTTTCCTGCGAAGAGGCGAAGATGGGAGAGATAGCTTACGACGTTCCTAATGCAAGACTGCGAATCGAATACAGCGACCCCGGTGAACCCGTGGCTTCTGCTTACCTTTACAGCAACCACGGTGTCCGGCGGCTTGATGTATCGGGCGACAGCTGGACGACCGAAGTCGAGGTGGACAATTCACTTTCCTACAACTGGTACTTTGTCAAGATCGATCAGATAGACGGAAACGAGATCGTATCTTCACCGATCTGGTTTCAGAGCAGCAGCGGCCACTACCTTTTGAATGCAAGAACTATAAGACCAAGAGTCGTGTTCAAAAGAGAGTTCGAAATCGCGTTCGACCTTATCAACTCCAGCAGGGACGATGGGATCTTCTCGGTTACGCTGTCATCACAAAGCGGTATCGCTCTCCAAAAAGAATACTCCGTTCCCGCGATGACCTGCGTCGATTTCACTGAGAGTGTCTATTGCGAAGACAGTTCGCTGGCCTTCTATGTGAACGATGAGCTGGCATTCAATATTAGCGTCGATTTCGTGAACTTCGTTGCCAATCTCGATACAACGCACGAAAACTACTATGTATCTGAATTGAGAAGCCTTACAGACTTTCTGAAGGAACTGGGCGGTGAGATCAATCCTTTGATAGGCGAAATGACCGAGTCTGCGGTAAGAAACGGAGACGTTCTCATACTACCCCTCCCGGACAACGACACCTTCATGAAGGACTTCATGGCAATCTCGGAAAAACAGATCTCCTTCGTCGCCGACTACGTTCAGAATGGCGGCCTTCTGATAATAGTCCTTGCTAGAAAGCCGATTACGCATCGGGCTATTGGCTCATATGAGGCGCTCTTCGAGAGACTTTCGCGGGAGCTTTTCCTTATAGATGGCGGAACGGCCTTTGAAGGGAATAGAGAAGCGTCAACTGAAGAAAGCGGCGGGATTATCATACTGGACTGGGACGTAGCCACCGGAAAGGAATCTATGAAACCGGTAGATATCGATTACATCCGAACCTTCCTGAAGGTCCGTTGAAGGAGTCAAGTATGTCTAGAATCGAGACTTTCGTTCTGGGAGATCCGGGAGACAGGCTCTTCTGTTTCTGCGAGCTGCCGCCCGAGGGTGAGAAGTTTCCCTTCGTCGTTATGCTCCATGGCTTCACCGGAGAGCATATCGCTTCCTCTTTCAAGTTCCCAAGACTGTCCAGAAGACTCGTGAATAGGGGCATAGCGACTGTCAGATTCGATTTTCGCGGTTCGGGCGACAGCGAAGGCGAGTTCTGCGATATGACTCCCCTTACGGAACTCTCAGACGCAATAGAAGTTCTCTCTTTCATAAAGCGAAGTAACTGGTTTTCGGGGAGACTGGGAATAGTCGGTTACAGTATGGGCGGACTCATAGCTTCTCTACTAGCAGGAAGAAGCGAAGGCATAGGAGCGCTTCTTCTGTGGTCTCCGCTTCTTGACAGCGGTGAGTTCTTCCGGAGGGAGGAGCTAAACTTCTCCGAAGGTGAGGAGTTCAAAGACGTTCTCGGTCTTAGACTCGGAAAGAGATTCCAGAGAGACGGGTTGAACGTTGATCCGTTGATGGAACTGAAGAAGCACAGTGGCCACTCTCTAATAGTTCACGGCTCCGATGACGAGGCCGTGCCCTTTGAACCGGTAAAGGCTTACGCTGCCGATCTATCCATAGACCTTCACGTGGTTGAAGGCGGCAATCACAAGTACCAGCGGCTTGACTGGATGGATGATCTTCTGAGTGTTTCAGAGCAGTTCCTCTGCAATGCTTTGTTGTAGCGGGTGGGACCCCACCCGCTCAGTTCTGGAGAAAGGCTTTCACTGTATCGAGGGCTCTTTCGACCAGGTGAAGCGAAGAGCTGAAGAGCAACTCAGTTCCATTTGAAGAAACCTGGACAAGCTCCGATCGCGAAAGCCTCGCAAGTCTCTCATAGAGCTCATGCCTGTGTATTCGACCGTTTTCAGCGACAAGATCATCGAGCCTCAGATCTCGTTTGAATAGACGCTTAAGTAGATATACCTCTTCAATATGCGATAGACAGGCCATTATCTCGAGCGGGTCGAGCTTGTTCGGAAGGAGAGCTCTCTTTGAAAGCCTGTCACAGCCAAGCAGTGAGATCACGGTATTCATCTCGTGTATGGTGACGTTTATATTCGAACCTCCAAGAAACCATGACAGGCACACTCTGAAATCGAGTTGTCCGAAAGCTGTCTCCGGATCGAGATCAAGTAATTCTCTAATAAAGGGTAGGCCGAATGATTCGTAGTTTTCTCTGAAATCTATCAGAAGCCAATCACAATACTCCTGGCTGAAGTGTTGCGATTCGACTTCGGCAAGTCCCTTGCTGGATGAATGGAGTAGTTCAATGTACGCTCTTTTGGCTCCTTCCTGGTCGGAAAGAAGGACCATTGCGCTGTATCTCTCCGAGTTGCTGACCTCAAGGTTACCGAACACATACTTCAGAGCTTCGCTTTCATCTTCTTCCATCATCTTTACGCGAAGGGCTTCGACTTCGTCCGTTTCTACGAAGTCCCTGCTGAAGAATCTCCTGAGGAGTCTTCCTGCGGAGATCCCTTCCACGCTCGCTATGAGATCCTCCGGCTCCCGTATCTCCTGGGAGAAGAGATACGGGAAGAACCTCAATCCGAAAAAACTCTCCCAGCTGAAGAGGCGTTCGTTCCAGCTGAAGAGTTCCGGGGATAGCGAGATTCTGGACTTGAGGACCCATCTTGAAAGCTCCTCTGAACAAGGGCCGTCGTGCTGGGCCATCTTCTCGTGATTATTGAGCCTGAAAAGCGCCAGGAGAAGATCGACTGCTCTTCTTCTCTCGACTATCGTCTTTCCGTTCAACTGGACTCCCCGAATAGCCGCTCAAGCGAAAGCGAGACTCTCTTCGAGAGGTCGGCCGGGTTTACGGAGAAGACTTCTCTGCCATTATCCGATAGACTGCTGATGATACCGTATCTTAGGAGTTGGGACAGGTAATCGGTGACCTCGACATTTGTCAGCCTTGCTGAAAGAGCGATTTCCGTCGTGCTCAGAGGCTCTTTCGAAAGCGCGCTCAGAATTCTAAGGTTTTTGTCGGACGAGAGTACCTCAAAGAGATCGACTACTGAAGCCGTCTTTTTCTTTGCAGGGTTGACTCTGTCGAGGTATTTGTGACCCACCACGAGAATTTCTTCGCCAAGTGACGGTATAAGCCCCTTTAGCATTATGATTTCGTAGAAGAAGGAGAGAGATATCGAAGTACTATGACCTTCCTTTCGGGACTCTTCGAGAAGGTTTCCGGTAAGCAAACCTGGAAGACCAACGCCCATCTCTTGAAGAAGCGTGGTCATTCGCTCCAACGAGGGTCTTATCTCTGTTTCAAGATCAAAAGGAAGCGTCCTGAAGATTCTCTCGTTGTACCATATGAGTAAATGCATTAGCTGTTTTCTCGCCTCTGCGGGATTGTCGCAGAGTTTCAGTAAAATAGCCTTCTGTTTTGTCGGCATCGCCATATTTTTTGATACATACTGGACGAGATCTACATCGCTCGTACTTGCCAGAGAGGGATCGAGGACGGAACTGCCTTCAGTATAGCCGTGACCAGAGCAGAGAAAGTTCACCGTGAGCTCCCTGTCGGTTAAGGAAGACAGATAGTCGATCAGTGATTCCGGCTCATCTAGCGATTGCGCTTTGATGTGGTTGGTTAGAAAGAGAGCGAAGAAAGACTCTCTGTCGAAAAAGGTCGAAAGCCTTTCCTTTATTCCCGAAGTCAGGGCTCTCCTGGTCTTCTCTACCCAGTCGGCGATCCTCTTATCGGGCCGCAGATTTAGACTTACCGGAAGCTTGTTGAATCGCTCCACTATCAGTTCGTTGTTCTGTAATCTGAAGAGAGAGGCGAGAAAGTCATAGCTCCTGCAATTGTGTATCTTGACCTCTACTGGTAACACTTTTGTACCTCCCGTTCGGAGAGTTGATTCGTTGACTATATGATTATACAGCAAACAACTTCACTGATAAAGAGCTCCGGTCGAAGAGGCCAGAATCATCTTGAAGGTTGGAAGATAGGGGACCAGGTGTTAAGTCCAGCTTAACAGGTAAGTCCGCTCACTTTTCGCCAGAAGATTTGCTCTTCCTGTGAGACTCTTCGCCATAAGATAAAGGTGAGAGAGAACTACGCCGAGATCTATCGAGATTACTTCCTCATAGATAAGAGGGATCTTCTTCCAGCCATGGATAGCTACTTCTTTTTCTCCAAGAATCTCAAAACTCCATGGTTGTCTATTAAAAGAAGAAGGCGCCATACGACCGCAATTGAGAATGCTCCGCATATTGTTGTTCAAAAAACCGGTCCTTCCAGATACGATCTCTTCAAGGGGCTTTCGATTTGCATCCCTGTATATGTACCGTGCGGCTCTCGCAGTGTCGCTTTTTCCGTTATTCTCATGAAAGCCAAGTACTATCATCGACAGATAGTTAGGTAGTCTAGTCCAGCTGGTGCTGAAGCCCTTGAGTGTTAGGTCTAGAACAATCTGTTCACCTTCAAAACCGTACTGGACAAGTCTCTCAGTTCTGAAGTCTTGCATTCTTGCCAGAATGATTCCCGAGGCCACAGGGAATTTCCCGGTGTAGTACCAGGAAAGGGCTTCCCAATCCATAAAGGGCTCCACCTGCTCAATAGAGTCTCTTACAAGCATACGACACTCTTCATCTAGTTCTCTGTCAGAAAAACTTCTCTCAGTTACTCTCAAATCTATAGCTCTTTCGATTTCGTCTCTACTATGCATAGAACCACTCCTTTACACTATTCTACACAAAACAGACAATAAAACTCAAGATTATTAGAGACACTATCCACCTACTGACGCTGTACCTACTCCTTAATGCAGTAAGTATAGTAACGCTTTTTGTTATTGCTGTCGAGTTTGGCTTTGAGCCCGTGCATTTCATTTTCAAAGCCCGGAAACTTGTTGTCAAAGTCTTCGGAGAAATTGAGATACTCGATTATCCTTTTCGCGTCCGGCGTGTACCTTTCTCCTGGCATTATTACAGGGATTCCCGGAGGATACGGCACCACCATAACGGCAGAAATCCGATTCAAGAGTTCGCGTATTCTCACAAGTTCGGTGTTGCCATTAATCATCTCCGAATAGGCCCTGGAAGGAAGCATGATCTGTTCGGGAGGCTGAGAGTAAACGTCCTTGAGAACCCTGCCGATTCTCGCCTTTCTCAAGTACTCGTGTATCTGATGAGAAAGCTCTTGAATAGTCATCTTCCCATATTTCTTGGGGTATTTTTTCACTATATCCGGGAATACATCGTCAAGTGGAGCGTCTTCATCGAAGAGTTTCTTGAACGTAAATAGTTCGGCAAGGAGAGTACCGGACTTTCCTTTTGTGAGGCCCAGAGAGAAAAGTATGAGGAAGGAATAATGACCGGATTTTTCTACCACTATACCCCGGTCTCTCAAGAATGTAGTGACTATCGTCGCGGGGATACCCCAGCTTCTCATTCTGCCCTGCTTAGTTATTCCAGGAGTCATTACAGTAACTTTTATTGGATCAAGCAGTGCATACTCATCGCCGAGTTTCCCGAAACCGTGCCAGTCTTCATCGGCTCTCAGATACCAGCACTCGGGATGACCCTTCAGTATCTGTTCATCGACATCCTCAATATCCGCTTCTTCTCTCCTGCCGCTTTCCATATCGATCTTCACCTTTGTGGGTTGCCATATCTCAAGCCACCAGCGCTTCTTTCGATCGGTCTCTTTTGCCTCAATTTCCTCCTTAAGGTGTTTCATCTTCTTTCTGAAGATTATCGCTTCCTGAATGATCTCGTCGATAAGAAAGTGGCCTGCGTTTCCCGCCATCATCTTTGTAGCCACGTCCAGAGAGGCGATTATCCCGTACTGCGGAGAGGTCGACATATGCATCATATAAGCTTCATTGAATTTCCCGTGGTCTATCTTCCTTCTTCCATCTCTTGTATGAATCATGGATCCCTGCGAAAAGGCAGCCAGAAGCTTGTGTGTCGAATGGGTCGCAAAGACTGCAGGAACTCTCTCGCGGTCTATATCCTGAGACATCCCGTATCTTCTAACATATAGCTCATGAAATTTTGCGTAAGCATACCAGGCTTCATCGAAAAGCACATAATCGACTACGCTCTCCAGTCTGTCCAGCACTGTCTTCGCATTGTAGCAAAGACCATCGTATGTTGAATTGGTGATTGCGGCAAGCTTCACTCGCGCGTTCTCTTTGTCGTCTACCAGAGGACTCGATTGGATCCTTTTTTCGATCTCATTTCTGTCGAATTCTTCTTCGTGAATCGGACCAATAATCCCGAGCGAGTTTCTGCTTGGTGTAAGGTATATAGGGACAGCTCCAGTCATTATTATCGCGTGCATTATTGATTTATGGCAATTTCTGTCAACCAGAACGATGTCTCCGGGAGTTACACAGGAGTGAAAGACGATTTTGTTGGAGGTGGAAGTCCCGTTAGTCACGAAGTAAGTCTCATCGGAACCAAAAACCTTGGCAGCAAACTTCTCGGAAGCGCCTATAGCTTCGGTGTGTTCGAGAAGAGAGCCGAGCTCTGGTGCCGAAACTGACAAATCGATCCTGAAGACATTTTCGCCAAGAAACCTGTGAAAGAGCTTGCCACTTGAAGACTTCAGGAAAGCCTCTCCTCCACTGTGCCCCGGAGTATGCCAGGAGTACTTGAATTCATCAACGTACCTGATTAACTCCTTCAGAAAAGGCGGAAGCAATTCTTCCATGTATCTCTCGATAGCCTCTTCGATTCTGCCCGCTATGAAGGAAGGATTATCTTCGAGCTTCCAGACGTAACCATCGATCTGGCTGACTATTTCGAGAGGAATCTCCTTTACCCTGAGCTTTTCTGTCATCAGAAAAAGAGGTATTAGAGCGTTCCTGCCACGGATGATTTCGATTATCTCTCCCGGTCCAAGAAAATCTTCATCGGGTTTGATCACTAGATCCCAGTCCAGAAGAATACAACTAATATTCGAGTGAGACATAAACTCTATCCTACAATCGTAGCCTGAGTAAGACTCGATAACAGCCAGTCCCCTCTTCTGAAGCTCCTTAACGATTTCCCTTGTAGCTCTTCCTCCAGTATTCTCAGATCTCAAATCGTCGTCAACAACAAGAATAGAAAAATCCTTGAACCACTCCATGTCGGCCTCCCCTTTTTAAGCCTTTCTGTAGGCCACAAACGATCCTTTCTTAACGCCAAGAAAACTAGCTATCACTTCACACTTGGCCATTAGAAGGAAGAACACTTCTCTTTCCGCTGAACTCAAACCTTCGAGGTTTCCCTGGCCTTTAGATATGACTATATTAGCTTCTGAGTAAACCCTGGTGAGTTCTTCACTCATTGATTTTTCCTGCGCGCCGGGAGCTTCAGCTCCAGAATCTACAAGAGTCGCGACTTCATCCAGGCCGATTTCCAGAGCCTCTTTCATTGTAATATCGTTTAGAGCGGGCTTACTCCGAACTGCAAAGTAAGTCTCTGGGACGGCCGCTATCTCCATTAAAAGCTTGTCTAGAACTGCCTCTCCACAATTGTCACCGATGATCAGCATGTCCGGAGTACTTCTTATTCTTGACACAAGAAGATCGAGATCATCAAGCGCGAACTGCTGAGACAAAGCTTGTTCGAGCGTTCTATCTATGTCTATCCTATGTCCAGGAGCAAAGTCGATAATGTTTCCTGCAACAGATAACTTAATGGCTGCCTTAAGAGGATCGGGAAGTCTCAACAATCTTTGCTTGAGTTGATCATAGATTTCAAGAAGAGCTTTGTTGGAAGCTTTTTTTATTTCTCTGAAGGGATCGGAACCTTTAAAAACTAACTCAAGCGACTCTCCAACATTTCTGCCGATGTCTATTGGAGTTTCGGAGTCCAGATCCATTTTAGCCATCTTCCTCAGGAACCCGCTCATGACAGTTATCTGTTCTTCACGTTCAATACTATTCTCATCCATGATCCTAAGCATGGCTTGCATATTGCATGGAACACATCTCAAATCAATCCTCATCTGATCACCTCAAAGCAAATTATAACCTCCACGATCAAATGATCCATTAACAGGAGAGGAAGATAATGATTGCTCGTTGTAGGATTGAAAGATACAGGATCTTCAGCACACATAAGCTACCCATGAACTGTCATCAGCTTGCCGAAAGTTTGATATTCTTTCACCTTCTTAGTGACGCACGAAAATCAGCAGCAGGATCCCGAACTCTGTACCGATTCTAGTAACTTAATCTTCCGAAGTGAGTTCAGATCATTCGATCATTTCTCTTGAGCTGATTCGTTGATAAGTAAGTCATGCCCAATAACTCCTTCAGATCTGTTGAACACTTCCCGTGCAAACCGGCGATCATTATTACTTTGCTTCTACCAACTCATATACTATTCTAGATCAAAACAGAACAATTCTAACGCGAATTGGAAGAACAAGCGAGCTATTAAGCATCCCAGTGCTTTTATTCACTCTGAAGCTTTCTATTCAACCATATCGAAGCTAGATGAGACTTCACACTTATCGTAATTAATTGACTGACTACGCAGGAATTAGTTATACTGTTAATGGTGAAAATATTTTTCATTGACTTGATGTAGAAGAAATATTTTACCGAAAGCATTCACCACCGTATCTTAGAAGGAGGGATTAGATGAGAAAGCTGTTAGTACTACTGGTAGTTCTATTTGTCACCGTCTTCACTTTCGCTGAAGTTTTGTGGGTAAGTACGCAGTTTCACCCGGCTGCAGAACAAGAGTTCATAAGAGGAACACTGCTTCCGGGATTCGAACGTGAGACAGGAATAGCAGTTAGGTTTCTCGACCTGACTTATGAACAGGCGAGTACAAGAATTCGTGCTGAGCAAGAAGCTGGAAGGGTCGTTATCGATCTCTTTGCGGAACTTCAAGCAGGTATCGACATGCTCGGCGCGGCAGGAATGCTTACAGATCTGAGCGAATACACCTTTGAAGACAGGACCTTTATTGCTTCCCTCGAACAGTATGGCTTTAACTACGGGATCAAACAGTTCGTGCCTCTAATGCAGGCCACCTACGTGATGATGGTAAACAAACAGGCGTTTGACTACTTGCCGGATGGTCTAACAAGGGAAGATGTAGAGAGCGCATCTGCTAACTGGACTTACGAAGCTCTTCTGAAATGGGCCAAGAGGATTCAGGAAGCTACCGGCAGGAGTCTGCTTGGCTTCCCGCAAGGACCAGGTGGTCTCTGGCACAGATTCCTGCACGGTCATATCTACCCTTCATACACGGGTGCACAGGTTGTGAACTTCAACAGTGAGGAAGCCGTGAAGATGTGGGAGTACATGATAGAACTCAACAAGTACGTCAATCCCGCGAGTTCAGCCTGGATTAGTATGCAGGAACCTCTGCTTAGGAATGAAGTATGGATCGCCTGGGATCATACAGCACGTCTGGGCGAGGCACCCAAGATAAGACCTGACGATTTTGTCGCCGTACCCAGTCCCGCTGGTCCAAAGGGACGAGGCTCCATCACCGTTCTTGCAGGACTCAGTATTCCCAAGAACGCTCCGAACCTTAAAGATGCAGTGGCTCTGATTGACTATCTAACCCATCCTGACGTTCAGGTACAGATCGTCGAAAAAGTCGGCTTCTTCCCGATTGTTGTTGAAGCGGCAGACTTCATCCCGGAAGGTCCAATGAAAGTTATCGCGGCGGGAGTAGTTAGTCAGAGTGGCGCCGAAGATGCCGTTGCTGCTTTCATTCCTGGCCTGGGACCGCTGGGCGGAGAGTATAGCTCGATGTACAGAGATGCTTTCACGAGAATAGTTATTCGTGGTGAGGACATTCGCAAAGTCATCAGTGAAGTCGGTCCAGAGATAATGAACCTGTTCAAAGAACAGGGCGCGCCGTTACCGTTGCCAGATATTGGTTTGTAGATGCTCCGGGGGGCTGGATTAAAACCCAGCCCTTTTAGTTTGTCAAGATTCCAACTGAAGGACGTGACGCTTATGACCTACAGGAAGGGTGTTACTCCGTACCTCTATTTCATACCTGTAATCGCTTTTTTGATAATGTTTCTGGGTTATCCACTTATCGAAACTTTTCGACTGGCGTTTACGCATCCCGCAGAACCACTGGGGAACTTTCTGCGGGTCACGCGTACGGGAGAGCTGTGGAATGCTCTCAGATACACCCTCATAATCTCGGCTATTGTTGTACCCGCACAACTCGCGCTTGCTCTGGCGCTTGCCCTGTTTATCAACATGAGATTCAAAGGTTACTTGATCCTTCTATATATTGTCTCAATACCGCTGGCTCTAAGCGATGTGTCTGCCGCACTCATGAGTTACTCTATATTCAGCCCTTCAGGATACATTAACAAAATCCTAATGAATCTCGGCATGGCTAGTAGTCCCATCTACTTCTTTGGGAGAGGATTCGAGACAAGAGCTTTCTGGGTGATCGTGATCACCGAGATCTGGCGTGCGACACCTTTAGTGTTTGTGATTATCTTAGCGGGCCTTCAATCGGTTAATAAGGAGTATCTCGAAGCTGCCGACGTGTTTGGCTTTTCAAGGTGGACGAAGCTTTGGAAGATCATACTTCCAATACTCAAACCCGCGATGCTTTCAGCCCTGCTAATCAGAACCTTATTTGCCTTTCAGATATTTGGAGTTGCCTGGCTGCTGACAGGAAGAGATATTCCCATACTAGCAGGTGAAGCTTACTACTGGCAGTCGATAAGATACAACTCCAACGTGGCCGCTTCGTACGGCCTGGTCATAGCTATGGTATCCATAATCATAAGCTGGATTTACCTTGTGGTACTGAGATCGAGGGAAGTTGAGGGGGCGAGAGCATGATCAAGAAGACCCTTACGCTAATCGTAGCAGTTGTCATCGCCATCTGGTTTCTTTCGCCCGTTGTGCTGATCGTTATATCTTCTCTCACACCTTCGGCGGAATACTATGATCCTAGTAGAATTCTGCCGAGATCCTTGACACTCGATCATCTGCGGAGTCTATTCGTTACTCTTGGTGGATGGAGAGCAACTCTCAATAGCATACAGGTAGCAGGTATGTCAATAGGGATCAGTTTCCTTTTCGGACTGCCCGCGGCATATGCTTTAACCAGATTTGTCTTCCGGGGAAAGAATTCTATACGACTTGGAATACTCCTTACGAGATCGTTTCCTGTACTGATTATCGGGATTCCGCTCCTCATCCTTTATATGAGAATCGGCATAAGCGATACTCTTCTGGGGGTGGCTCTTGCTCATACTTCAATGGTTCTACCTTTCGTGGTACTGATCTCTTCGAGTATCATCGGAGGTATTTCCGTCGAATATGAAGAAGCAGGGATGATATTCGGTCTATCTCGTTTTGCTTCATTCATGAGAATAACAATGCCGTTGGTGCTTCCCGGTCTTGCTGCGTCGGCCATATTTGCCTTCATCATGTCGTGGAATGAGGTTTTTGTTGCAGCTATTCTTACAGTTGGAAGTCGCACCTTGCCCGCGCACATTCTGAATGCTGCCATGACTGCACCCGACTATTTCAAGTTCGCGGCAGGAACGATAATGGCAGTTCCAGCAATGATATTCATATTCTTCACGAGAAAGTACCTCATGAGTCTATGGGGCATATCTCTCAAGTAGCGAAAGGATAAGGTGGTGCAAATGGCTGAAGTCACAATTCGGGGAGTCAAGAAGCACTTTGGTGAGGTCAAAGCACTCGATGGAATAGATCTGAAAATAGAAGACGGCAAGTTCGTTGTACTGCTAGGGCCATCAGGGTGTGGCAAGACCACGTTGTTGAGATGTATGTCAGGCCTTGAGAAAGTGACTGAGGGGAAGGTGCTGTTTGGCGAAAAGGACGTAACAGGCTATGCTCCCAAGGATAGAAATGTCTCCATGGTCTTTCAGAGCTATGCTGTGTGGCCTCACATGAAAGTCTATAGCAATATTGCCTATCCGATGAAGATAAAGAAGTTTGACAAGCAAGAGATAGAGAAAAGAGCCTTGGATACTGCAAAGCTACTCGGAATATCCGAACTGCTAGACAGGTATCCTGTCCAATTATCGGGAGGACAGCGTCAGAGAGTCGCAGTTGCGAGAGCGATAGTCCTTGAACCTGCAGTGTTGATGATGGATGAACCTCTTAGTAACCTTGATGCTCTTCTCAGGGTACTCATGAGGAGTGAACTGAAAAAGCTGCAGGAGCGTTTGGGAACAACTACTGTTTACGTCACACATGACCAGGTCGAGGCTATGACGATGGGGGACCTGATCGCTGTTATGAAGGACGGGATTATCCAGCAGTACGGAAGACCCGAAGACATCTATCACAGGCCGGCGAACAAGTTCATTGCCGGGTTTATCGGTTCTCCACAGATGAACTTCATCAATGTTGAAGTCAAGAGGAAGGAAGGAAAGATGTGTTTGATCGCTCCAGGAATCGAAGTCGAGTGTACACGCGAAAACGAACAGAAGATAGACAGGGGAAAACACAAAAGGCTCATAATGGGTATCAGACCTGAGAACATCCATCACGTTGCCGGCAGAGAAGCCACCCCGATAGAAGGAAAGGTCTACTTCACGGAAAGACTGGGTGCAGAGACAATAGTCCATCTAAAGGTCGGCGATATGAGGATTATATCGAAGATCGCAGGCGACGAGATCTTTGAAGAGGATAAAGAGATGAATATGTACGTGGATACTTCGAGAATTCGTCTATTCGACCCTGAAAGCGAGAGATCGATTTTAGATTGAAGGGATCCCTCATGCAGATTATCGCACACACACACTGGGATAGAGAATGGTTCGTCACCGAAGAGCAGACGACACACTTGCTTGGTCGATTCTACGAGAAGCTGTTCGGGCTTATAGAAAGAAACACCGATTACGTTTTCACTCTGGACGGACAGACACTCATGCTGGAAGACTTCCTGCATACACTGCCTCAATTAGAGAGAAGTGAGTTCGTCTCACGCCTACACAAGCACAGAAAAAACCTTTTTGCAGGACCCTATTACGGACAGATCGATTGGCGCATTTCTGAAGAGGCGGCGTTCATGAATATCTACTTTGGGATTAAGTCGGCCAGAGAACTGACGGGTACCGCGGCCAGTACAGGGTGGCTCGTCGATAACTTCGGCTTCTCTTCACAGGTTCCCCAAATTCACCAGCTCTTCGGTATCGATTCGCTCTTTCTATGGAGAGGCTTCGACCCAGGAGAAGTCCCCTGTACCGAAGCAAAATGGTCTTCTCCAGACGGAAGCGAAGTGCTTATGGTTTATCTTCTTGATAGTTATAGAAACCTAATGAGAATCTGCGAAAATCCTGAAACAGCACGTATACGTCTAAACAATGAGATAGCAAAACTTCGTCCGTATTCGTTGACAGAGCTCGTTCCATTACTCGATGGATATGATCTCGACCCCGATCCGGAAGATCCTTCGGTACTTCATGGAGTCAGCACGATAAGCCCTGAAAAATACGTAAGTTCAATTCGTCAGGATGCATATGATTCTTTGAGAAAGGTCTCTGGGGAACTCCTTTCGGGCAGAGTTGCTTCAACATTTCCCGGTACGCTTTCGACACGTCCGTATTTGAAGTTAATGAATTGGACCTGCGAGTACCTGCTCTCAAGAGTAGCGGGTCCTTTGATGAGCATATATTCGTCGGTTGAAGCAGCAGAATTGATGGAGCAGTCATGGAAACTAGTGCTTCAGAACCTAGTGCACGACAGTATCTGTGGTGTCGGTGTCGATCAGGTTCACGAAGAGATGGAAGCAAGATATGAGAGAGTTCTAGTTTGCTGCAGGAAGATCGTTGAAGAAGTGCTTAAGAGAGCGGCGAAGGTACTGCCACACGGGCTATCTTATTTCAATGTCAATGCCTGCAGATCGGAACTGGCTTTCGAGTGTTGTGGGAGTTATTTGAGAGCGTCTTGTGAGCCGGGAAGCATTGCGTCTCTGAATCCAAAGCGTTATCGACTGAGCATGGTAGAAGAGGCCGCAGAGGAGCTTCTCTGGCAAAACGATCACTATTCAGCGGCCATAGAAGACGGGAAGATCATAATGAGGCGCAAAGGAGAAATACTCGAGCTATTTCCCCGGATTGTTACTGACAACGGTGATGAATACTCCTGTGAACTCAAAGAGACTGTCGATCTTTCATCGATTTCTGCGAAAGTCATCAAGCGAAGCGAGATATCATCAGAAGTAGAACTGATCTTCACTTCGAGCATGGCAGATATCACAATGCTCGTTACTTTTTCAGACCTTCCAATTGTTTCTATAGAGTTCACTGTGAACGGTATTTCGCAGGGGTATGCAGTTCTCCTTACACTGCAAAAATGCGGAAAACTAGTCACCGGTATGCCTTTCGACAGAATTGAGCGTCCCGAATACATGGTTCTGTCGGATCCCTCGGAGCTTCTGCAGCCGTTTCTTGTCGCGGCCAGAGAGGTGGGCATATGCAATGTCTTCCCGATGAAGGATTTTGTTTGCAGAGAGACCGATCTGTCCTTAGCAGCGCTCATGGCAGGAGGCATCTATAGCTATACTACAGAAAGATTCTCCGATAGCTCTCGCGAGGTTCCAGAAACTTCTATAATTGTCTCAAGATCAGTCACATGGCTTGCAAAAGATAATATCACCGGAAGAATCGGCGATGCCGGGCCGGCAATGTATACGCCCGGGGCCGCGTGCAAGCGCAGAGTGAGCTGGCCAATCGGGCTTTACTTTGGAGCTCCTGAAGGTTTCACTGTGCACAAATCGTCATTTCTTCACCCGCCTATCGTATTCCACAATAGGCTGGACAGCCGCTACACCGGCTTATCCATTTACAAA